>Ga0210059_1014239_pt1 | contig 11782 bp, 8 predicted proteins | sample Ectturendosymbi2_FD_188042 | JGI IMG/M metagenome (GOLD analysis project Ga0210059, IMG submission 188042) | Ecteinascidia turbinata endosymbiont from Florida, USA - Sample 2 (SPAdes) (version 2) | ecosystem: Host-associated > Tunicates > Ascidians > Unclassified | place: Key West, Florida... | reverse complement strand
ATCATTAAGCTGGATATCGCGAAATGCACTTAACAGAAGATTTTCCTATTTCTTCCAGACTGATTCGTAAAACATTTCGTGATGAACAAAAAATGAACCCGAACTCAGCCTGGAATATATGGAAATTGTTAGCCCGAACCCGACCCGAACCCGACCCGAACCCGAACCCGACCCGAAAAACCCGACCCGATTCCAACTGTGAGTTGAACGTTCATAACATGACGCAGTTAGTGGTTACTCAGGTCACGAAAGAGTTTAGGGGTTAGAGTGGCTAAAAATGTAGGGCATGGTCCAAGAAGAATTTTGTGGAAAGCAAATAAAATGTGGCAGTTTCGACGAAGGTGCAGAAGTGACATCGAGAGTTCGTTTAGGATTTTCAAATGCGAAGTGGTTTGCATACAACCTAGGATAAGTTTAGCAGCCGTTGTTTGTACTTTTTCCAGGCGGCAACTGTAGAGATATTATCGTAAATGACTGCAGTAGAGATATTATCGTAAATGACAACACCATAATCAAGTAAAGGTAGAATATAGGAACGATATAAAATTAGGAGTGCGTACCTTGGCACGGATAATCTAAGTTTTGTAAGAACGTTCAGTCGTATGATAGCCTTGTGATACAATGATGCTACGTGTGTATGCCAGGATAAGGAACGGTGGAAAATAAGACCTAGGTGTTTATGAGAATCTACCTCAGATAAAATATGGTTGGCTAACTGGAGAGGTGGATGATGAGAAACATTGGAAGATATGGCAAGGACTTTGGTTTTAGATACACTGAAACTGATTCTCCAAAGGTCAGCCCAAGATTGTAAAGTTTTCAAATCACTTGACAAAATGCTATGTAGATTGTAGGGGCATTTTGAGGAGTAAGATAGAACGGTGTAATCAGCAAAGAGGGAAATAGAAGATTTTATATTTTTTGAAACGTCATTTACATACACCAGAAAAAGCAGGGGACCAAGAACGGAACCTTGTGGAACACCACAATTCGTGTGCAATATATCAGACTTGGCATTTGAAATTTGTACAAACTGGGATCTGTCTAGTACGTAAGATTCCATTAAGTTAAAAAACGATCCCCTTACACCTAACTGTTGCAGCTTAAAAAGGAGGCCGGAATGAACAACTTTGTCAAATGCTTTGGAAATATCCAGGAACACCATTGTGAAGTGAAGCATTTATTGGGATGCTAAGGCAATCTATGAAATTTTGCTTTTGCGTAACATTATGGTTTGGAGGCTGATAACAAACACCGAGAAGCAATGCTTTTTAGTTGCACAATGAAATATCAAGCCACATAATTTCTATGCCTGCGACTTCTAAGTCAAACCTTCGAGTACAAAGTATGTCGGATTTTACATAAGCCATGACCCCTCCACCATGACTGTTGCGATCTAGCCGGAAAGGTTTAAGATAGCCATACAAGGAAATACAATCATTGTCGATAGTAGAGTCTAGCCAACTTTCTGATACACAAATAACATCAAAGTTATAACAGGCAGCAACAAGCGACAATTCTTCAAACTTGCAACTACTTCTAAACGCGAATACGCTACGTGCATTTAGGTGACATATCGAAATATTACGATGCAGATACATCACTCAGCTTAAATATTATAACCATGCTGTTTGCAGAGAATTAAACGTACCCATAGAAGCAAAAAATTAACGTTTTGCATTTGACGACTAGCCACAATGCATTATTACGTTAATACGCGCTCACCATCGGCATATAAGCAATAGTTGGCACCTTTAATTTTCCACTGGATCTTTCCGCCTGCTTTGTACAAGCGAGAGGCCGATTTCAGTAACGAAGCTCTTTGCTTCTGCATCGACAGAGGTAAGTGGCGCGTTATATTTGCATTATGCTGTCGAGCATTTTGTGCAAGTTTTAAAAGCGTCATCTTATCCGTGATTCGAGCAAGCTTTATCACAATGGGTCTTGAACGTACCAAAGAAACGTCAGGTGTAGATTGAATTGCTGAAGTTCTTCTTGGAAGGCGATGAATATTGCAAAACTGTATTTCGTCCATGCGATCCTGAGAGAAGCGCAACTTGTCGATTATGAAAGTACGCACGGTGCGCTCGAGCTGGTCTATAGTTTCAATTGTACTGTTCTAAGTGATTCCATGTAAAAGAATGTTATATTCTTTCGAACGAAGTTCGTCTAATGTCCGTTGCTCATTATAACTCCGCTCCACTGTTTGAATGCGTGTCTGCAACTTTGACATCGTGCATTCTAAGTTTTCAATTTTCGAGTGTGCTACTTCAAGGCTTTTCTCAACATCAACTAATCTACAAACAAGGTCGCCTCCGATAGCATCAAGGCGATTGCACACTGACAATAATGCTATTTATATAAATATTATGTGCTAAATGCAATATATAATGTATTTTGGGGGACCCAAAGTCTAGGCTTGGAGGGGAAAACCACCTACCACCGGCCATGGTTTCATATATTGTTTTATCTGATCTCGCCAAGGATAGACAAAACAGTGTCATACACCAGCGCGCAGCATGCTCTAGCCATAGCATATATCTTTCAAATACATTTTGTAGATACAAGAGATCGTTGACGATACCAACAGTGTTCTTATTTACTGTGTAGCTTGTGAAAAATGTGGCTGATCTTTTTTGACCCACTTCAAACGATTTAAATTCATTACGTTAGGTGCAAACTGTGGTGATTTCCTGAAATATTGCGCAGTTTAACCAACAAAAATAGCCACTTTTCTTGGCCCACAAAAGGTAAACACTTTTGTGTGATACCCAACGATTGTTATTGAGACTTTATGGCATGTAAACATGTGAGGAATTTTTTGACGTCCCGTATATGGCTGCCCCCCCCCAAAATAAACGCGTGGTCTCGATGCACCACTGATTTGGGGGTTCGCAACACAAGCTGCCACAAGTAACAACTGGAAAATTGGCTGTTCTCATAAAACTGGTTTCAGTAAAGCTGAAAAATTTGCCTGATGCCATGCAATTATGGAGCAACGAAAACACAGCTACGAGCAACGCGGCAATGACTCAACTCAGCCATAGCAGGCAGTGAAATGAGGTCGATTGACGTACACTAGAGAGGGCCGTTAAAAAGTAAACGTTGTAAAAACACAAAAGTCGGTAAATAAAAACTAGTTAGTAAGAAAAGGGCGAAACCAATGGGCATTGCGTAACTACAAAAATTATTTTTAAATGAGAATTACAAATTCACAAAAAAGTGAAACAAGAGTTTTTTCGCACGAGGGAGTATAACGCTGTGAATGGTAATTTGTAGTTTAATTTTGTTCAGCCATTTCTCTTCAAAGTACGTTTTTGGTCGTTGGTTTCACTGTTGTCTGGTTTGTTCCAAGCACCTCGTTGCGCTGTCCACCTCTTGGAAAATTTGTTCACTGTTTGGCCAAAAAACTGTTGATTCCATATGACACAAGCCGCCACTTTAAGTGCCATATTTTGCACATGTCAGGTTTTGTTTTAGCGGGAATGTGTTATTTTTTACCTGGATATGTGAAATAGTTGAGACCATCTTTTTTCGTGGCAACCGCAAAGTGCATAATGTTTGCAAGGCCCTGACAAACCTTCCTTTGTTTTTTTTGTTTTATTTAAAGCAAGGTGCTTAGAATTGGGTTAGGTTTTGTCCAATGGTTGTAGGTAATTTGTAGGTAATCATTACCTTTGTATTTCAACGTTTTTCTTCCTTTGGTAGAGTTAGTAGATGGGAAAATGGTGTAGCCCAAATCTGTGTGTCATATTTCCTATCACATTTTGGCGGACGCAGTCTTTCTTCCCATATTGATGTCATTGCTATCGTGTCATGTCCTAAGGAAAGTTTTAGCGGATCGCTTTTTCTTTTTGTTGGTTTAAGTTGGTGATGTAATCTAAAACGCTTTCATGAATCATACGAACAAAATTACTGAGCCACATCGCGTTGGCCAAGTAAGTTGAATTTTTATAGTTTGGATGCTTAAAATGCTTTACCACGTTCATGAGCAGAAATTTTTCTTCTACAATGAAATGATGAAGATCATACTACTGCAGCTTCGGCATTATCTGAGTGATAAGCAAAATGTTGGAATAATTTAATTTTGGAAATAAAATACTTAACACTTTCAAAAATTTCCCAAACTTTAAAGCATTGTTTCTGGTTTTAATTTTCACAAAAGTTAGCACTGTTCCACGCAAACTTTGAAACAATCCCAATAACTGAAGAATAGTTCGATTTACTCCAGATTATGTTATGACTAGAGCAGTGTTTCCCAACCTTTTTAGCATACGGACTATTTTCGGACCAGTATAAATCTTCGCGGGCTCAAGATAGACTAAGAGTACGAGAATAATACTGTACAAACACCGGTTTTAGCAAAGTTGGTTTATGGCCTACATTCACAAATTTCAGTAAGAATCATGTCTCCGAGTTTTTTCACAAGTTTGTCGAAATAAGGGCCTGTGGTCATCAACACACACCTGTACCAACAAAAACGTTGATTGTTTGCCTCTAGTGCGTGCGGACTCATCCAGAGTCTCCCGCGGACTCATTGCTGAGTCCGCGGACGCGGGTTGGGAAACACTAGACTAGAGTGTTGGTGACCAACCTTTTTCCTACGTGCAAACCCTGAATGTTTGAATTTTCTTCTCGCTGACCCCAAACTGCGAATTTTTACTTGAAAAACACGCGATATCAGGAAATGTAATATCATAGTTAAATTCTGACTTCAGTTCGGAATCATTGGACTGCATTGCCCGTAGTATTGCAGTTCTTACCTTATCCGCTACAAAGATGTTGTTGAGCATTGTTATCATGTGAAAGGAGGCTATAACTGGCTGACTTCCCGTTTCACTTCGCGAATTCCAGGTTGGGAGCCTCTGGACTTGGGTGACCGGTTTGATGCGCCTGGTCCCCGTTCCTCGATGTTTTGATGTCCCCGTCAATTACCCCCTTGTCAGGAAAAATAAATGCTGCTGGAAGGTTAGCCATGACTGCAACCGTGAAACGTGGAAATCCAAGCAGAATTTTTTTTCTTTTTGGGGGATAGTAAAATCTTTTTATATATTTTTAACATGCCTATTTTTTAAAGGTAGGTCAGATCGTCATTTGAAAGTTTTGCAAATTAAGTTACGAAGCATACTTGCAAAGTGGGTGTTCTTTAACGACCCAACACAATGCAGGTGTGGCTTCGTGGATGATACGGCGAACCACCTTCTTCCATGCCCTCTGCTCACTCAAAAATGCAGGCTAACTGATCTCTTAGTTTACAACGACACTGCCAAAGAAATTTAAGAAATCGTGGAATCCTGGAAGGACTATACGTCTAGAGACATGATCGTCATCCTCATCGTAGCCGTTGATGACTTGAAAGAGACTCGATCACTTTTTTTTGCCAATGACTCGACCCAACTTGACTGGATGGTCGTTTGCAACAACTCGAACTCAGAAGGTGTTTGAGTGACTCGATCTCGACTCCATTTGCAAACACCTGACTTCTGAACATCTTTAATTTTTGAGAGGTAAAGCTCTTCTACAAAACTATTCTTGGAAATGCTTTAACCAGTCGCGTCGCTTGGTTTGTGTTGTTGGCGGAAAGCAACAAACACGGGGACCATGTTCAGCATAAGGCTGAAAAGGTCGGCTCCCATTTTCAATTGGGACACCGGTTGTAAATGGAAGGCTGGCACTAGCGGATACCCACTGTCGACAGCCCTGTATAGAAACCAGAGATGATCGGAGTCACTTTTTTTTACTCTTGCTCCTGCTCCAAAAAAGTGACTCCAGCTCCTGCTCTGGAACTCTTTGGAAATTTACACTCCGACTCCTGTTTCCAATCCGAAAACTTGAAGGCAATATCTCTTTTGCCTCATGGGGCAAAATAACTGTTTGAGCTATTTTGCCTTCACCCAATATGGACAAGTTATGTCATGGGTTTAGTGCTGGCAAGCTAGTGGCTTTTTGTCTGCATAGCATGATTTTTGATTGGCAGGTTGAACTCCAACCCTAACTGTAAACACTAGCCCGTTGACTCTTTGTGTGTCGTATTGTCATTTGACCAATTCAATCAATCGTGTTCAAAAAAGGGCAAAATAACCTCTGCACAGTTTTTCTCTCATGGGAAAAAAGATACTACCAAACTTGAAACCAAGAAATAAAACCATATATTGTTGCCACCTGAACAAAATCTCAGTGAACTCATTCAGTTCTGATCTGAATCCAATCTAGAACTTTTTCAATTTTTTAACTCTTCGTGCTTTAACCACAAGCACAATGAAACAAGAAAAACTACAGTACTGTTGCCTTTTCACTTACTAGCCTCCACAGATGAAGCCACATAAGCTACATCGAAAACTCTTGATACCGCCTTAGATTCACACAATTAAATTGTTATCTGCCTTAGCATATTGTCAACTTGCAAGATAATACTAACATGTTAAGGAATAGCCTGAAGCAAACAGCATTTCTGCTGGCTTGGATGGAACTACATTGCTGTTGTTGCATTGTAAAGGTTAGGTAGGCTACAAACAGTGTTGTCTTAAAGTGCATTTCATTAAAAAATAACAGATTGTGAATACCGCTCAAAACAAGACAGAAAGCAGAGGGAAAACTTCCAGTAACTGACATATCCACAAAATAGAAAAATATTCTTGTGATACAGAAGTTGTCAGGTGAGCATTGGGTTTGTGCCAAACTGAACAAAACCCACAGCCTGCCACCCTCTTTTATCCTGACCAGCCTGCGCCCATGCTCTAAATTTCCACTGTGCCAATGAAAGAAAGAGTATACAACCAAAATGTTAATCTAACAATTGGCCTGTCAGAGAAAATTAAAATTTATTCAAAGCTATTATCCGGCTCCTGTAAAAACTGAAAAATCCACTCCTGCTCCGGCTCCGGTTTTTATTCATAATTCTGACTCCGGGTCCTGCTCCGGCAAAAATCGCCGACTCCGGCTGGAGTCCACTCCGTCACTCCGGCTCCGTGATCACCTCTGATATAAACTGGATGAGATGCGTTGTACACTTTATTGAAAATACTGCAGCAACTGCAGCCGGGAGGGGCACGCTTCTATAATTTCCATCGAAAGCGGAACTAATTGAAAACAACCTTGCTGTGATGAGAACGAAAATTATGGGTTTTCGTTCGACATAGTACAAAATATATAGAAGTTTTGATTTGTTTCTACTATACCCCTTACTCAAACGGCCGAGAATTTTTCAATCCCACCGGCCTTCTTTTTTTCTCTTTTGGAGGAAATCCCTCTCCAAGGTAGATGTTCGCAACTTCGCATTTCGCTTAGAGCGGTACATCCACGAATCCAGAGACACCGTAACGACCGTCAAGAGCTTCACATAGTAACGCCTATTATTCGTGAAGGGTGCTCAACGGGTTGGAACGCGACATAATGTAATTGTGACGTAACAAAGGACCAGCGCAATTCCTAACACATCGATGTTTAACAAAGCGCACAATTGTGAACTGACGTATAACGATACGGTTTCAATTGCGTACCGCGTGTCGCACGGCAAATCGGCGGCATCAGACAAACAAGCAAGCTTAGTTCAGGCTGTAGGATTAAATGAGACAGCACCTGCCTTCTGGTACAGAAGCACTTGCACTTGACGAGAAAGCGAAACGCTGTCAGTACGTACGTCAGGGTCAAATAGCCTTAACCATCAGGTTAAGGTACGAGCAGGCAGAATAGTAGGCTACGTTAGGCAGTTTGTTTCAAGCTTTGTGAACGGGATGCACAAAAACAACGAGGTAATTGTTTAGTGCGAGAATTCTCAATGTAAACTTAGACAGAGGCAAAGCGTGTTTTTTCAGCAGTTGATTATTGTTTAGAAACGTTAAATTTCTCATCTAACTAAAGCTTTTTAAAACCGATTAGAAGCATTTAGGTCCTGAAAAATGCCGTGCCTGTATGAAACTCCATGGGGTCTTTGGGGCAATCCGGAAAAAACTACAGCATGGTCTGAAGACAAACCACAGGTGAGTTTCTCTACCGCGTATATCAGTAGTGCGTGTTAACTGCTGTAAATGGATTCTATTTGAATAAGAGCTGATGATGCCTACTTTGTAGGCGAAATATATACTCTGTAAGATCTTAGTGTCTGATTCCGTGCTGAGAAAGGATTTCTTTCCATAAACTCCTGTAAATGGTTTACAGCAGTGGTTCCCAAACTTGTTCGAGCCGTTACCCAAAGCAAGGTAGCGATTATGTCTTATTACCCTCAATATTTCGCAGTGATCGCTGATAATACAGAACAACATTGTGGTTTTGGATCCGCGTTACCCCCAGCAAAATCGCATATTACCCCGGGGTTAATATGCCCCTAGTTTGGGAACCACTGGATTACAGGATACGGATATTTTTCTATCCTGTGAAACTGACGATTTGCGTCAGCGCGCTGGATTAGTCGATCTAGATATCGGGGGTGCCACGCTTGTATGTGCCGTACAGGTACAGCTTTACGATTTTTTTGTTTGATTAAATTGTTCTAAAAGTCTGTGCCTACAAATTTTAAATGCGCCACGAAACATGCATTTGTGAAAAAAACAAATATTTTACCTTTTCCTGAAAACTAATGTGAACTATTACTACACGTTGAAAAATATTTAGAAACATTGTGTTATGAAATGTCGGTAGCACCAACAAGTTGCATTTGCATGGTCTGCGAGCTTACAAAGGATACCATTCGCCAACGCTTTAGCGGGACAAAAGCATTTTTTTCAAAAAAATTAAAACATGATATTATCACTAAGCAAAAGTTGTTACGTACTTTTTGACATTGCTTTAAAAGAAACAGCTGATGGAATTCTTTGTTAGAAACGGAATAATAATTTGAAAAACATAAGTATGCAAATGCTACCTCACCGTCTTGGCGCAAAAACTTCTTAATAATTCTTGAAAAGAAGCTCAAAAGTTACCTTGCCACGACGAAAGAACATAAATCACATATCTTTGCTGATACACATGTAGGGAGGCTTTTGCATATTATGTTAAATTAATTAAGACTTTTGAACCTTCTTTAAATGGTATTTGCTGTAAAATATTATTAAAATTTTGCACCTTATTTAACCTGAAGCGTCACATCTGTGGTCAAGTATATTTTCATACATGAACACATTTGCAATTAATTTAAAGTGAAAAACGCCGAAGAAACGGCCAGTGCTGCTAAAAGATGAAAAAAATTCTCGCCGGAGTTTTCCTGTCTAAAGTTGACGATAGTTAAAACTTTTCTTTAAAACCCTTCATACAAAGATGTTTGTAACACTCAGAAATTTTTGCACAGTGAAAAGAACGAAGCGAAAATGGTTTGCAGACTGCTCTTCCGCGGTGCTGCATGTGCAAAGCCGTAGGCGCGCAACACAAATCAAACATTTTTTGTGCAGAGCGTTGAAATTAACACTTTTTTTTCCATGAATCGAGAACGCTTTCCACATAATCTTATTTACATTCGTGCTTGCCGATACACCATGAATGAAGACAAGACACTGATACAAAATGAAAGTAGGCTTGCAAGCTATTACCTTATTGATCTACCGGTCATAAAGATAAAGGGGTTGACCAACCAAAGGAATGAAATATATAAGAAGCAATAGCATACTGCTGATGTTGGAAATTTTGCCTTTTCAAGCAAAATTGAAATTAGTTATGAAGAGACGAAATGCAGTTCATAAAGCATCAAACTTATTTCTTCCAGTCAGTGAAAGATTTTCCAGTGGTATATTTGCTGACTGCAAGTAACTTCAATAGTTTATTAAGACATATGGAAAAAAGCTTCATTTGCCGTTTTTATACGTTTTTTGGATTATCTAGATTGTAGGCTTATACTTTTTCAACATTCAAGAGACATCCTGCAGCAACCACTCACGAGGTGCATATGTTTTTTAAATGCCAACTTTGGATGCATATGTTTTTTGAATGCCAACTTTGGTTTCTGCTGTCTAGCGATAAACATGCTTCGTTCGTATCATGATGATTTGAAAAAAATGCAAATGGAACGAATGTTGAAACTGACATTCAGTTCTTTCCAGACCTCAGTTTGAGTAGCAAGGTGCAGACAGGAACGTTTGCCGTTTATAAGGTGTATATGATAATGTCATTTAGAAGAATATATAGTCTGATCACTAGATCTGTTGGGTTAGGCTATGTGTGGCTTCTATGTGCTGTTTCTGTGTTAATGTAGCCTACAGTTTAAAGATATCTGCTTTTTGCAAAATGCCCGATTTTTTGGCAACTCTCAACGTTTGCCTGTACTGTATATGGCAACAAAAGCATGTACGTCATGGTCGGGAAAGAAGCAGAAAACCTGCATCTTAGAAGTTATGATCATTGTGATCGTTTTGTTTCTTTCTGCTGTGTATGACTTTTCTGCATTGTTCCATTTGATGTAACAAGGCAGCAAATGGTGGCATGCTTGTACAAATAATAACACTTTGTATGTGTTTGTTACGAAAGAATCTCTTTTCTGTTTTACCAAAGGTGTACTTGTTGTTTCAGTTGCACTGCCAAACTGGAGGCGTACTGCAGCCGAAGTTTGAGGATACACTGAAATGGTATTATGAGCGCACGACAAACCAGCAAGATAAAGAACGTTGTTTAGACCTTCTTTCTAAATTTCAACAAAAGAAGAAGGGTGATGTGAAGACAGTGGGCCGACCTAGCACTGCTCAAGGACTTCAAAGACAACATCAGCATATTCAAGCAGATGCGAAATCTCGGCCAAAATCTGCAAGGCCTGATTCAGGAAAAGATCAGCCTCCAGCAACTGCAGAGATAAAAACAAAAAAATCTGCATATCAGCGCCAAGTAGAATTTGTGAATCGCCTGTCCCGGCCCCAAACGGCCAAATCCGATTCTTTGAAATATCGCATTTCGTACGACAGGTCACAAGAGTACAAAGCTTGCCCAAGGCCAAAATCAGCTATGGCCAACTTAGGTTTGTTGATGTTCTTCAAACTGGAAACTTGGTTTGTGTTTTTCAACTGTAAAGATAAAGTAATTGTTTTTGTATTAATTTTTCTCCTAGTTTGACAAGCAAACATGATAGAGCATATGTAGGTGACTAGGCATACCATACGTCCCGTTTTAGCCGGGACAGTCCCGTTTTAAGGCCTCTGTCCCGGCGTCTCGGTCAGTCAATCAAAAAGTCCCGGTTTTGCATTCAGTCAGCAAGTATGAATAGCATGTGGTCTGATAAGTGTTCAAAATCAGAATGTGAAAGCCCTTATTTGTAATTCAATTAATACTAGCTTTTCCTGCTGTGATTTCTACAAGAAAATAAAATCGAACAAAGACTTCTTGAAGAAAACATTGTCTACAGAAAAATATTATTGGGCGAATAAGTAAATTTGCGAATGCTTGAACATTGTTTTGTTTCTTGGTCAAATGTATTATTTTAGTTTTTCTTGGTAATTTGAAAAATATTTAACTATAGGAATCGAAAATAGCTACATACTCCAAGTAAGATATTAACCACATGTATCTGATAATCATAAGTATGGTTGTGCTGAAGCGTCCCGGTTTTCAGTCACAAAAATATGGTACCGTATTTACTCGATTGTAAGCCGCGGCTTATAAAGTTTTTTTTTCATCATGTTTGCGGCTTAAATTCAAGGGCGGCTTACATTTTTCTTTTTTACATTTTTTTTATTTTTTCAGCTTCGTCTGGTTTTTGTGATAAGCTAAGGATACGGTGTAGAATTTATCGCAAGTGCTGCATCATACGGCATTCGCAACCGGCGAATGCCGTATGCCGTTTAACGCGAATACCGTTATACGCGAATTC
>Ga0210059_1014238_pt1 | contig 11784 bp, 8 predicted proteins | sample Ectturendosymbi2_FD_188042 | JGI IMG/M metagenome (GOLD analysis project Ga0210059, IMG submission 188042) | Ecteinascidia turbinata endosymbiont from Florida, USA - Sample 2 (SPAdes) (version 2) | ecosystem: Host-associated > Tunicates > Ascidians > Unclassified | place: Key West, Florida... | reverse complement strand
AAGTCACTGCCCCATGGAGAAATACGTTATGTGAGAATGTTTATTGGTAAATAGAGTTTGAACATTCCAACGAAAGCTCCTGATCTAAGTACAAACCTTACCTAAGATTCGGTCTTATTGCTACGGCTCGGAAAGGACTTAAAAGTATCAGCAAAAGCCTCTCATGCTTTGTTTAATTAACCTCTTCGCCACGAGAAACCCGTGGTCCATTTCAGTGCGTCTGGTGAGTAACGCGCTTCCGCGTGTTACGTCAGGTTTCTGCGTATTATGTCAGGAGAATCTGAGTGGCAGAATCTAATGGCATCTTTCAGAGATTCTAGGCCTCTGAAGCACAACAACCGAAGAACAGAGGGAAAAATTGGTGCTATACACGCCGGATCAAGACTGTACCTGCCTCGCGGTGGTTGTGCATAAAAGTGCTGCTGTTGTACAAGGTAGCAGACAGGGTAGCAGATCTGAACAATACTCGCAGTGTGAAGCGATCGTGACCACAGTAAGCTTCAATGAAGGGGTTCGGCGCTCTGGTGATTTGGGCAATAACGTACCACTCCATTAGTCAGTGCGTGTCCGCGAAGTCGGTTCTGCTGCTGGATTCTGGTGACATTCCCAAAGTGAGAGTCAAACGCGCGACTGTTAAAAATGCAACATGTCTTTTTGCATCAGACAAGAAAGTGGCAGTGGAAGAGCACAACAGGGCAAGGCGCGAAGCGACGCCTGCTGCAAGCAACATGATGAAAATGATTTGGGACGAGCGACTTGGGCAAACAGCCGAAGCATACTCGCGACAATGCACGTTCGCTCACAGCAAGGGCAGGCGCGCAGCTAATTTCTCGTACGTTGGAGAAAACATTTACATCAGTTCGTTTCCGCGTCCGGCGGCTCAGGTCCTCCGCAATTCGATCGTTGCTTGGGATAACGAAAAAAAGGATTTTGATTTCGCATTGAATGGCTGCAAGCCCGGCAAGAAGTGCGGCCACTACACGCAAGTTGTGTGGGCCAGGAGTTATGCAGTGGGTTGCGGGGTTACCACCTGCCGCAACGTCGTCATTAACGAAAAAGTCTGGTCCACGGCGCAGATAGTAATTTGCCACTATGGCCCAGGTGGGAATATTGTCGGAATGAAGCCTTATATTTGGGGCACTACGTGTTCGCAGTGCCCAATGAACGGAGGGAAACAATGCGTTAATAATCTCTGCCCTGCGTCAGCAACGCAGCAGGAACTGACAGACAGCAGATGCTCCGGAAGTACGTCATCTTACCACTATGTTGTGTTCAGCTTTTTTGTTTTTGTGACTGTAGTCCTAAATGAAGCTTAAAAGTCGTGACAATGGTTTCCATTAGCTTGTAAAATGTTTTGCGTTTGTGGGAATGGGACGTTGCTAATGTTTTCGTCGCGATGTTCATGTGTATACGAAGAAAGTAGTTGCCGCTTTCGTGCTGTAAATGTAGACCACTGCGTACCTTTCTGTCAGATCAGGCATGAAGCAAACTTTCGTAGATACAGTTTTAACTGCAAATGCTTTTTCCTTTGGAAAACAAAATAAGGGTATAAATAAAACCAAACCTAATAAGTACAATATTTATTCGCAGTCTTGGCAAGATTTCAACAAGGCCAAGTATTTTTGTTTGCATTGCTTGCTACATTTTAATTCCACATCATAACATGTAGTCGCTTTGAAAATTACTATTTTCTAGACTTGATTTCCTTTTTTCCATAAGCGTTTTTATCCGTTGGTGAGCGTACAACCATGATTGATGGATTGTTATCAATGTCATCTTGTTTGATGTTTTAAAACCGCACGAGATACATTTTTGCCGTCAGAGACGGAGAGACGTTTCTTGAAGACTCTTCAACAGATTTCGTTTCGAAAATTCGCAAAAGAAAACATGACAAACGATATTTCAGAGGTACTCAAAGTGTATTTATTATACTTGGAAGGAAAACAGTCCAGTGTTTGCTAACTCGACAAAACAGTTTTGAGCTTGGCAGCAAATGAAAAATGTAGTCTTTTAATTCTCCTCCGAACTCACATAAGTCTGGTGCCATAGGGAATGCAAAACAGATACCAGTAATAAACGTAATTTTTGTGATAAAAAAAACTTTAAAATCTCTCTTAATATCACAAAACCAGTCACCAACTTTGGTGAAAAAGTGAATTAGGCTTTGAAGCCTTGACGCAGAATTTTGAAGTGAGAGAGACAGCTGTTGTTTTCATAAGCGGATCATCAACTTTAGCAATACTGGTTTAATTTCACTGATTCTTTCTGCAAGTTTTGAGGTGCTGTCTCAAACGGTGAGATTTTCCGAGTATTATGTTTGACTACTTGTTTCTCGGAGTGAATCCACCAACTTCATTTGAACATTTGATTTGAATCATAGCGCTGAATATTTTTGGAATGTTGATGCTGTATCGATAAGGCTACATTGAACAAACTTCACCCAGCCAATATTTCTCACAAAGCCTTTAATTTTTGAATTTAAATGTCATTTTTAAGGTTGTGCAAAGATTTGTCAATTCCGTCAAAACCTGCCGGAGGACTGTTGCTACATGCTCTAATTTAACCATGTAAAACAATGCCTTTCCACAAGGGCTTACTATTTCCAGACAAAACGTGCGTTCAAAAAGGCCTTCCTTGTAGCGATAGTTCTCGCGGTTTTGACGGATGTGCAGCAAGTTCTTCACACCACTATTCACAAGTTTTCCAAGCTTTGTCTCCACCTCTCAGATTTTCAAACCACAACTTCGACAATTTTCCTGCACTTTCCCGTTCGAATCCCGTATGGGTCGCCAGAAAGTCGTCAATGGGGGGGCTTTACGTTTGTGTGGGGGGCTTGACGTTCGCGCAGGGGGGGCTTGACATTCAAATTTGACAAATATTTCACTGACTTATAGTGTTTCAAATTTCAATTTGGGGGGTCTTGGAGCTTTGTTTGGGGGGGATAAGCCCACCAAAGCCCCCCGAACTGTTGCAGAACTTGAAATTGGATTCACGTTCCGCAGTTTTTTTATTTAGTTTTTACTTGCCAGCTTAGGACCTTGCATGGGATTTGAATAAATCATGAAGCACCGTTCAATGTTTTATGGAACATTTCTACATAGCCTACCGTAACCTTGTGAGCGCACTAACAGCAGTGCATGACTTACCGTTGTTTGAACTGTTGAAGTTTGCATTTTTACAACACTGTCTTACTAATTTGCCTGCTAATCGTTTTTTAACTGTCAAATTGGAATTATGTGCTATTGCTTAAAATAGAATATCTATCTACTTTTTCGTTAGAATCAATAAGCGTTGTTTCAGAAGCTACATAAAAAAACATGACATTGCGCTTAAGCGGTCGAAAAGGAGTAAGATGATCGCGACATTGCTTGTTTATTTAATAAAGGAGTAAAAGAAGTTTACAATTGGCCAGCTGTTGGGCCACCTTTCTATTGACAGAAGAGATCAAGAACAAGAATCGCCTAATGCAGGGGTGTGCAGTCATGCAGCACTGCCCGGCCAAATTCACATAACCAGATTGACCCACGGGCCACAGCCGGGTGTGTCTAGATCTGTGGGTGAGACAACTCGTTGGCCACCAACGGAACAGTGCCAATACCCTGTAAAAACTGTAATGCTTAACTTTAGAGTCTGGCCCTTTCCGCGGGCCACAAAACTGCAGCTCCCGGGCCACTTTTGGCCCGAGGGTAACAGGTTGCACACTCCTGCCCTAATCGATTGCGTGCAGGAGTGAGATATTCCGGGAATTGCCCGTATGTTAAGCTCTTTGAAGTGAATAGAAACCTATTTAGCAGAACAAAGGCAAAAACGGTGTCCAGCTGAGTTTGCCAAATATAGAAAATGCGAGATGTGCAACTGCAAAACGTCGATCGCTAATAGCAGTGACAATCGCGCGTGCACTGAAACTGGAAGCTAAAGAGCTTTCGCTTTTATTAGCTATCAACTTTAATTGCACGCGCGATGGATTGCCGCGACTTAAATAACACCGGCAATGCCGTGTAAGCGACTCGTTTGGAAGACAGACTCGTTTAAACACCGTTTCGAACCACTGGTTGACAAGTACAAGTAAATCACGAATTTTATACCTCTGTAATTGCCCGAAGCCACATTCACACAGAAAAACAGGGAAATAAATGATATAGGGTACCAGCCCACAAACGGAACTAGTTTCAAATATTAGATATTTGTTAATCGCGGTTTTCAGCCTGCTGTAATGAGACACACAAAACGTTACGTGAATTTTAGCATGAACCCCGAAAAATATTTCAAGTGTAAACGTGGAAACATAAAAGTATCTTTCTCCTAGAGTATAGGGAAGACTTTGGAGTCTTGCAAAGATGTTTAAGAACGAAAACTGCAAAGGTTTCGCCAAAAGAAGTGATTTACTTAGAATCACATTGTACTTTGTTCATTGTTTTTGCACTGTTGTTTCCAATAGCATGCAGTGTATTACATAGGCTACTTGCATGTTTATATTAGAGAATGTCAAAATGATTATACGTCCATTTTGAAATTAAACAATAAACGTAAACATTCGTCAGGTTTCAAAGTTATGAGTGGAATTTGCTCGAAAACTGTTTCGCGCTTATTGTTTGCGAAAAGGAGGGTTGCTGGTCGCGGAAGGCGAGGAATTTGCGTCCTGACGCGTACAGTTCCACATTTCACCAGCTCACCATTGCTAAGTTTCACACACAGTTCGCGAGTTGATCAAAACAACTGATCTAGATTGTAAAACTCCTGCAACGCGCGCAAGATCAGAAGCGCGGCGATGATTCCAGTTGTATAAACACGTTATGCTTCAAAGGATTGTTGACTTAGCAACAATCTCCTCAGTGACACTTAACAGTTGCAACGAAGTGCGTTGCGCCCACACGCCTGACGTCACATCCTTAATGAATTTGGCTAAGTTAGTTGAAAAGTTCAAATTGACCTCGACCAAGTTGTCACTGCACGTGGATCACACTGCACAGAAATGGGTTGACGTTGTCTTTGGAGACGAACGCGTATGCTATTAATTGCTTTCATAAATAAAGGCGTCCAGCGTCCTGAAGCATATCATCACGTTTTTTGGTTATGTGTTGTTCAGAAAAACAATGCTGCTTAGTCCGCATAGGCCTACTTATCCTTGCGCTGCATGCTTTTAAGCTCCGCATTTACTCAGCGACAAGCCTGCACGTCTTCAGATAAATTTGTTTAATTAAGTGTAGTCAACAATGCCAAGAGACGTCTCCTGTAGTAACTGGTTCGAGTTTTGCATTGGTGTTTGTTAAACACCTTGACATGCAACAACGTGTTCAATGAAGTTTTGATCACTTTTAAGTAACGGTATGACTTTCGTGGTCACAACGCAATGCAAACGTATTTAAAAGCCGTTCAGTTTTTGAAAAATCTCTTAACTGTCGTCACAAACTAAGCGCAAGCTTTTAAAAGTGGTGTGAGCGTTGAAAAAGGATTTCAATAAATAGACAGAACCGTTATCACGTGTGCTTTTGTACATGTGCACGGGTGATGACTGCTAATGTCTGTGCTTTTAATCATTTACAATTACAACAACGTTTTGTTTCGTCGGTCTGTTCAATGAGGTAACCGCCATCACACAAAATCTACGAAAATCTTGGGAAACATCACCTAGCGCTGTGATTCAATGTCATGCATCGCCGCACAACTCTAAGTGAACAGCGACTTCTACCGCAGCAGTTCTATGAAGGTTTCCACCAATCACCGTGCAGATAGATATATCGGCTGGTTGCCTACTTGTCCTGCACAGCTGTTGGCGTCTACACCTCTGTTATGGCATGCCGCAATACAAGCAACGGGTCGCACTGTACGTTTAAAAATGAGGACATGTGAGTTTTGGACAGGGCGGCAAAATGAAAACGGAAAAATGTTTGATCCGTATTTTCAAAGTTTAAAGTCAAGCTTGCCCGAAATATCTAGTAATTTAAAATTGCGCGCGTGGATTAAAACTGAAATCTTTATCTTCGTAAACGCTGGTCCTCCACACATCGGGAAGGTGTGTGCTTCACAGTTTCCACCAGGGATTTGGAGCCGGGGCCCAAGCAATTTTGGATGGCTGGAGCCAGAGCCAAAAATATTTAGATGGTGGAGCCGGAGCCCGAAATTTGGGTTCCGGTTCAAGCGAATTATACAAATAATACCCTGTTTTTCGGACCAAATTGTTCTGGAGCCAGAGACAAAAATCTCAAGATGTTGGAGCCAGAACTGGAGCCAATAAAATTAGATGCTCGGAGCCGGAGCCTGAAATTTGAGTAACGGCTCCACAGCCCTAGTTTCCACACACCACCAGGTGCTTTGACAAGAAATATCGTCAGAAAGTCATTTTTGTTCTGAAACGTTTGACCAACTCGATGCGGAATACACAGAAAAGCAGAAATCGTTCACTGCCGTCACGCTCGGAAAACTTCGCACGCAGCATAACCGAAGTCCGATAGGCAGGGCTGCCATCAATCTTGACTCAAAAATAGGGACAACCGGGAAATAAAATGAGCTCTTGTCTCAGTTTACATTCACTTGTGAGATGGACATGACTGTCTTTTCGATAAGGCCGTTTCTCTCTTTGGTCCGAATCATGGGAGAACACCCTCTCCAAAAACGCATTGCTGACTGGAAAGTATGACAAAATATAAGGACGCATGCCATAATAAGAACAGAAAATTGTTTAAGACACACCTTCAAGGTAAGGGCAAATCTTAGAAATAAGGACGGTATGGCAGCCCTGTGGGCGATAGGTCTATGTATGAGGTGGATTTAAGCAAAATAAAATCCTACAGTGCATGGTTCGGTGGACGAGCAATACTCGCACTCTATCTCAACAAGTGCAAGAAATAAAACATTTGATTCGTGTTTCTGGCCGCTTCCTACATATTAACAAACTCTACAACAATTACTCTCAGGCAAAGACTTCATAGCTTTATCTGGATAGGTAGACGGAAGGGGGAAGAGCAAACCATCAAGCGTGGTTTTCATTGCAGAAATAGAAAAAAATATGTGAAAAACCACTTAACCTGCTTGCGGCTGTTTTTGCATGCCAAAGAATATAAATAAATGGATTTTAAAGGGTAATCTCACCTAGGTAACCGGAAAATTGCAGCAAGGACACCTTTTCTCGTGCTTGATATTTGCAAGGACTCCTTCATCAACAGTTAATTGTAGTAATTGCTTTTAGCTACACAATTCTTCTGAAATATTCATGAATTACAGCAATCAGCAATCTGAAATGGAGTTCTGCCGAGCCGGCTTACAGAGCAAAAGTAAAAAATCGGAAAAAGTACTTTTGCTTAACAAGCGCCACGTCGAGTGCTGAAAGCAGCGTCAGTGGTGTGTGCAATGAAATCAAACCGGAGACGAACATGGTTTCGATTTTTTAGCTTTCGATTTATTGCAGGAGCTGTTTGCACTGATTTTTCCAACATTGACGATTCTTTTCAAAGAAGACATTTGTCGCCTTTTCATACTTTTACAGCAGAAAGCTGTTCGTTGGCAAGTTCCGCTGAGTTGCGTGCACCAGTTTTAAGCCTTTAGAACTGGTGGAGATCGTATATTACTTCAGTCTTTTTTACTCACGTACAAAAGCGATTAATCAGCATAAAACAAAAGCAATTTATCGCATTGTGCAGAGCGTACGAGTGGCACCAGCATAATAGTTCCTGACTCAGGAGAACGCAAACCTTCAGTCGACGTCAACTCGAATGAGATATTTGTTTCGTAACAAAGCACTGCTCACACTACGGCATGTAATTATCGCGCGGTTTTTATTAAAGAAACATAACTTTTCCGATTTCTTCGCAAAAACGGACTAGTTTCTCTGGTTCGACGAAACTGATATTTTTAAACATTAATCAAGGCTTAGACAAGTCTGTCTCAGATTAGAGGGCGCTTATTTCCTTATTTCAGCTGACCACACTTTTTGGATAACAAAATGAAAAAGTAAAACTGACGATGCACGGTGGACACAATGAAACGCAGGGAGAGGGATCAACCCGCAACAAAGCTATTAAACTCGTCTGAACAGAAATCTGCGCAAGTGTTTGTTGCAATTGCATTGTGAAGTACCATCGCTGCTCCCGAAGTCATTACTTCAGTCACACTGTCGATCGAACGACATCAACCGTTGTGAAAAAATGACACTTAACGGAAAATTGTTGATCAGAGATGACAAAACGTTCAAGGGTGTTTTAATAGTCTGAACTTCGTTTATATGAAAGAGAACAAAAACGCGGCCACTTCGTAAAAATCGCTTCAGGCTCTGTTTCGAATCAGATTCGAGTGTAAAATGTCCCGTAATTGCTGAAGAGCTTCCCAGAACATGACGTGAACAGCTGGGTTACGTGCGGGGTGATATTTGAAAAACGCAGCTGTCGAAAACGTCCTCTGCATTTCACTCAGGGTTACAGTGCATGAAAATTCAAAAATGCTTTATCGTTTCACAACGGAAGGTTACGAAACACTGGCAAATTAACAAATACCAGTCACACTTGAGCATTTGAATAAGAGCTGATGATGAGAATTTGAATAAGAGCTGATGATGTCCACATCGTAGGCGAAATATATACTCTGTAAGATCTTAAAGTGTCTGATTCTTTGCTGAGAAAGAATTTCTCTGTAAGATCTTAAACTCTTTCCACGGACAGTGTCACACTCGAGCAAGTATTTTTCTTCTTATTTATTTGTGGTCCCAAAGCGCAAGCCATGAAGCAAATTCTTTCGCTTTACTGTTAGGATCAAAGCACTTGCTGATTTACTGTATGTGCAGGCCAATGTCTTTGGTTTCATGTTTCGTGCCACACTCTTCAAAAAAACTGCATAAAAAGCCTCTAAATCACTCACCCTTCTGTCTTTCCAAGCCTCAAATAGGAACGTTGTGTTTCGTAGACGTGAAAATCGTTCTATTCAAGCACCTGCTTGGCAGGTTGGCATGGAAACAACCGTTTTGCATGAAGTTCATCAGCATAATAATTCAAAATGAACGACCGACAGGCTTTCAATCCACACATCGCCTCGTGCAACAAGCTGGCAGGTTGATGACACAGACTGAAGGAAACTGCTGAGCGGGATGAAGTGAAGTACGGGCGACAGCACTGCGCATGCGCAGTAACAAAAAGCAAGGAAAAGCGTCTCGATAACAAAAAACTTGGCGCGCGGGCATCGAGTGCGAACGTCCAAACCGCTAGACGGCGTCCTCATTGAGCGCATCCGTCCAGGCCACCAGCTCTTGGGCTTCCTGGTCCCAGGCCTCGGACGCAGAAGGGCCGATGTTCACGTTACCTCTAGGAAAGTCCGCGAATGACGTGGAAGGCGTGGCCATTGTTTCGGAGCCTACGCAATTAAGGCGAATCACGATTTGCGACAAAAATGCATGGCGCTACAACAGAAAGTTGTTCTAAGCCAGCTGCGGTATGTCCAACCCAAATGGCTTTCTGAGCCAAAACGTATGTCACTATCTTAACCAGGGCCGCACATTGAATGACATATTATTGAGGGCGCACATCGAATGGCTTACTTTGATCTTAGTAAACTAAATTTAGCTTAAACGAACATATTGAAAGTGTTCGAATCCTAACTGCAATGGTAACAGACGTGATAAAGTGGCATTGAGGACCACCTGCATCAAAAATGTCAAATTCAAAATTATCAAAACAAGGACAAGTTGTCAGCATGTAGGATACTTCTACTACAGCGACAACCTAAACTGGGCCGCACAAAAACCTCGACTGGGCCGCCGGTTGGACATAGCTGTTCTAAGCCTTTAAGTTTAGTTTTCTTAGGTAGTTATATTTTCGTGTAGTGAAGTAAAGCACTTAGTGCGGCTCAAAACGAGCGTTAATGCAAACAATTAGTTAATCATTGGAGTACACCCGCTTGTAACATATCTCACAATGGATCGCGTTCTTCTCATGCATTGAGTCTTTAAAGGTTGAGCCTCTCCCCCAAACGTTTTTCGAAACAAAATCAAACACCTCAATGAACGATTGGTGAAGATGCGGACCTCAAATATCGCTTAGCCTTTCGTGACACATCATACTAGGGCCGAACAGCCACACCTAGCAACACAAGCATATCCCAATAAAAAGACCGTTTTTCAACTTTTCTTCACTTTCAATGCAAATGTTTATTCGGTGTTATATTAAGAAACACAAGTGTCTTCTATTTTTGTCGTCATGTGGTAACACTGTCGTGCATGTCGAAGAAACACTTTTGCAAGTTTCAAAAGCAACTTAAGGCAACCTAAGACGTATGTGTCTGAGATTCAAGGCGTTTCATGTTTGGACGATATTGTGACGCTCATGACTGCATTCCGCTGTATCGGGCAGCCACTGCGCAACGACTTTAAAACGCTGCGAATTTTACGACACTATCTTTATCCCGACACTATAATGCCCGCATTTGTATCTGGCAGGACGCGCAAATCATCGTCTATTGAAGGACTTTCAACGCAAAAACCATAAAAACAATAACGTTTTCTCGCGATCTCTCTGTGTTAATCGATTCATGGCCACGATAAAGGATGCAGTTGCTGACAAGCGTACAGTCTTGTTTTGCCCAAGCTGACTAACGAATGTCCTGCGCAGCTGAGGTACTCTTGACGATTGAACCGCTTAATTGGATGGACCTTGTTTCTTTTCTAAGACAAATAGCACCCATAGAAGCAGCCCATTTTGCTTTCTTCTGAGACTAAAACGCATTGGCGAGCACAAAAATGTGATTAAATAAGTCAATTCATATTTCGCTGAACCGTCGCTCTCGTGTATTGTTGCCCCTTTAACGACGTGGTGGGGCGATTGATCCACACCTCCCCACAAGAAAGTTCGCAAGCGGACACGACCTATTGGTTGCGGAAAAAATTACAAGTAAGTACTCTCCACAATAGGGGTAAGCAAGGCGAATCCTTGCTTACCCCCACTGTGGAGAGCACTTACTTGAATAGCAGCATGCAATCAGGTAATTTACTGTCTGGTGGTTTCACGGTATAGTAAATGCGTCATCTTGGTGTGTAAGGTCTTGCATTGAACAAATTGCAGTTATTTTCGTAAAACGTAATGCTTGTATGAAAACAAAGGAAAGTTCTATCTCCACATGGGCACCACCAGAACCAACCGTAAATTTACCTCGATAGTTGGTACTGCGTAAGTTTGATTTGTTGAAAAACGGTTGTAAGCAAAAGGGCATTGCAAACGCAGACGGGCTGGATTGACTCCATTTCAAACCCTAGCTACCAATGACTGAGGATTTTCAGTCGCAAATTGGAATAATGTTTAAAAATCATTCGTTTGCTCAAAAGCAAGCAATTTTCAATTGTAATTATATTATCAGTTTTACAAAAGTATTTGCAAGGTGATGTTGGTCTTTGTTACTTTATACGTTAACAAAAACTCGGTGCATTTAATGTACACAGAAATATGACAATCACAACAGAAGAACTTATTAGAAACCTCAGGGAGAGGAAACATGCAACTACTTCTTTATCCCGATTTCGCTTGATATGTGTCGCAAAACAATTGATGACCATTTTCACGTGTCTGGACGCAGGGGCGGATCCAGCCAGTAAGTTTAGGGGGGAGGGGGGCGATTTCAGTAACAGCTGGTAGTCAAGTCTCATAATGACTTCGCTACTGTAAGAGAGATGAGGTATACTTCACAGCACTGCTGTGACAAAACAATGGACGGAAATAGCCTTATATCGCGAATGTTAATTTCCGAATTTTACATAATCATGGCGAATGAAGTCTCTCTCGCAGGTTTTAGGGGGGTTGATCGCCCCAATCG
>Ga0210059_1014237_pt1 | contig 11784 bp, 8 predicted proteins | sample Ectturendosymbi2_FD_188042 | JGI IMG/M metagenome (GOLD analysis project Ga0210059, IMG submission 188042) | Ecteinascidia turbinata endosymbiont from Florida, USA - Sample 2 (SPAdes) (version 2) | ecosystem: Host-associated > Tunicates > Ascidians > Unclassified | place: Key West, Florida... | reverse complement strand
ATGTATCGAGTAAGGGGGGGGTGGGGGGTAATTGCCCAGTGTGGGCGAAGTGCATCTGAAGTTTTGCAAACAAAAGCTGTGCGAATACCAAATATGCTCAGTGATATGAGCAGAAGCAGATTCGACCCACGTTTCTCATCTTCTACCTCAGTAATTGTTTTTCGGACCTGCCAAGAGGTAGAAACCTTCCTGTTCAGTAATTTCCCTTGGAAAGAAGTCGAACTGAGTTTCCAAGACAAAGCTTGTGATTTATACGTACAGAAATGTGTTCCAGTTATTTTGATTGGACACCTTGGAATTTTAAACACCGTCAAGAGCGTTGATTTTCGCTGCCTTTTCCAAAAGTTCTTAAGCTGGAGTTTTCGTTCTTGAAAATAAAGTGATATGTCTCGCTGACTACCAAAGTAACATTGCTGATTTGCAGACTGTAACCAAAGTAACATTGCTGAAATTCGCTCCCCTCAAATTTTTTCGTGCCTGGCCAAATTTGTTGTGCCCCAAAAAATTATTTTAAGCATATAGTAAAAACAAAAATCTTCCCCCTTAAAATGTATTTTGCCCCGCAAACCTTGAAACCTGACTACGGGCCTGTGGGTCACCATAACAAAAGTTTGCCAATCACTGGTCTAGGGGTCTTCGGTAACACGGTCTACGAAGGTTGTCGATCAAAGACGTTACACTCGCCTTTCCAGTAATTTATGTTTATTTTTGGCCTCCCCGGACAAAGATCCTTCATGGTGCTCATCACCTATCTAGCTTGACAGCATAGGCGTAGCCAAAGGGGCCATGCCCCCCCAAATTTTTAGAAAAAATAGTTATTTTGTGCTTTGAGAGTCGTTTTTCCAAACAAAATAGTATTATTCGTCTAAAATCAAACATTTTCGCCCCCTCCAAATTTTTTGACCCCCCCAAATTTCTGGGCTGGCTACGCCACTGCTTGACGGACAGATGATTACGCAGGTCTTGGTTGTCAGTGGATTATGGTGAGTAGAAAATAAAACCACAACGAAGCACTTGAAGGTCTTAGGCTGAGGTCATCCGATGTCTCGAATATATTGTTGAAAACTCCAGAAGTCTATAAACAGGCGAAAACGCCAAGCATGGGAAAAACCGCTTCTTCAAATAGAAAACGCGCACCTGCATCCGAGCACATGGACGCGAGAATCGGAAAAGACGGCTTTTCACGTAGAAATACACTAACTGTCAGAGAAATTGTGGTTGGCTTTTGCCACAAAGTGAACTAAATTTTGCTCGTTCAATTCAAAACCAAATTTCTTGAAAACGTGGGACAAACCGCATGAATCAAATTTACAAAGCAGCAAAACTCATCTATAATTCTTTAATAAACATCGGCATACTTCTACGACCCAAGAACAAGCGATGGTATCAAATATTATTTTCAAAATGGTGGATAGAACGTTCCGCAATCATTCCTATTTACTGATTCAGAACGGCAACGTTAAATATACTCATTCAACTTGTGCATCGCGTAATTTGCACAGCTAAACAATCTTGAACTACATTCCGGCTAAGTAGGTCTTATTCCGCAACCGAAATAAATGGAAAATTCTTGCCAACATGCACAACAATATATTCGCGAAGTAGCAATTGGAATTAGGCAAAAAGTAACACCTATCTGGTCATAAACAAAAAACCTGCAGAAGAAATGCAGCATATACTCCGTGCTTCACATAATTTCAACATCTTGTCTAGAGTTTAGACCAGCTATGTCCAGGCCGCATGTGGCCCATTAAGGTTTTCGCTTCTGTAAAATTATCCTCCATACTGACAAATCGTCCTGTTCGATAATCTTGAATTTGACATTTTTGATGCAGGTGGTCCTCTGTCCCACTTTTGCACGCCTGCACCATTCCAGTTAGGATTCGAATATTTTCAGTACATTAGTTTAAGCTAAATTTAGTTTGCTAAGATCAAAGTAAGCCATGCAATGCGCGGCCCTCATTAATATGTCATTTAGTGTGCGGCCCTGGTTAAGACAGTGACATAATGTTTGGCTCAGTGTGCCATTTGGGTTGGACATAGCTGGTCTAGACAGACGCATTCAACTCGATAAGCTGTTGAAAACAACTGTAAATGTGTGGTCTGTAAGGTTTTGTTCAGCGTAACGTAGGTGTAGAGCTAGAAAGTAATGTGCAATGAACTGCTAGCCTGCTACAGCAGGAGAAATGACGAGATCCATTGTAAAACATCAGAAACTCAAAAGCTCAAGGTGGCTGTGGAGAAAGAACAGAAAAAGATCTAATGTTATTAGCTAAAATACCGCGACTCAGAGATGTAAGTCCGGACGGGTTTGGACTAAGTTAGTCAAAATGTTCCGGGCCGATTTTGGGCTTACGTACAAATTTTTTCTGTAGTAGTCAGTGTAACATTTTTTCGTTCGTGACGTAGATTTGTTAATTGATTGATTTATTGTTTCATATGACTCAGCAAATAAACAGAAAGAATACAAAGTGCCATCATGCAAAAAAGTAACTAATTGTCAGCGGAAAATAAATAAATATAAACACTATGGCAAAATAACTGATCAATGAAAATAAAGATTGTCAATGTGTCACATAAGATTGGTGAAGGACCATGGCGGCCATCTGGGTCATCTAGGCATCTCGCTAATTACTTTTTGACAAGTGTTGAAAAACAACAGTTGGAAATAAAATAAGCACAGTTAGAAAAGCAAACAAAAAAAACACAAAACATGTTTAAGAAAAATTACAGATGAAGAGAGCATGTCTAAGTACACAAAGGAGTGGATCTCGTCATTGAGGAAATTTGATGTGGTCAAAGAAGTGTTAAACTCGGTATGAAAAATAAAAACAGAATAATTGATGGAAAAAAACTACGGAGTGTAATTTTATGCGTTAAAATGGGATGTGCTCACCGCGGTGACTTCTGTGAGTGAAGTGGTTTTTCTTCAGCTATTTCTAGAATTGCAAACATAGTTGCATTCTTTTTTTCACTGCTAGGATTAGTCTCATCCGTTTTTTTGAAGCGACAGCTGTGATGAAATTAGTACGAGATGGAGTTGCGTCGAAAAGTTGACTGACGCGATTCTTCACTTGTTTTAGGAAACGATTTTGCTAGATTTAGCACCAGGCAAAGATTATGATTTCCTTTGAAGTTCTAATATAACTGGTGTTTTGATTTCGACAATTTGCCACGTCACCAATACCCCGCAGATGCGCAAAGCTTGACTCACTCGGTAAATTTGGATTTCGGTCATAAATCGAGCTTCATAAATAAATGTCGGGTTTGGGCCGAGTTTGGGCTTCAAAATGAGGTCTATTTACAAATCTTCCGCTAATGAAGTCTTCACTTGATATCTTTCTGAAAACCACCGTAGTGAGTTTGGTGCCAGTTTTGAAAAGAAAAGTTCGTGGCATATGCGAGAAGCCGCACGCGAGTCCATGAGTGCTGTAGTCGGCAACTGTCGTGAATCATCCCGGGATCTTTTTATGAAATTGGCTCAGCTCCAGACGCCACATTAGCATTTTGCTGTTCTTGGTTTTACCATAATTCGTTTTGTCGAACATGAAAGAGTCGAATCGTTGGTTGATAATCAGGGTGAAAAACCTCCCTTTGAAAAAATGTCTCCTCTTGCGGACAGCTGCAATGATGGCCGTCGCTTCTTCAACAGCTGGGTAATTTCTTTCGCATTTGTTTACAAAAGCGCGATATAAATGTCACCGGACATCCCGCCTTGTGGCAGAATGGATGTGATGGCGTGATCTGAAGCATCACTCTCAACATCAAAAGCTACATCATCTCGAATCTTACCAAGACTAGCGTTTTCTAAGTCTTCCGTGAGCCTTGTGAAAGATTCCAGTGCTTTTGAGTTCAGTGGGAACGATGCAGCTCTTAGAAGAGGGCCAGCTTTGGCCGATAAAATCTCAATTCACTTTGAGCAATATGCGAACATTGCCGATAGTCTTTTTAATTCCCGAGAATTTTCAGGAGGCGGCATGTCTGCCAAGGGTCAAAGCTTCTAATTAACTTTACTTCAGCTCATGTCTTCGAGTTTATAGAAAATTGTGCTGCATTCGAGGCAGCTATTGAACTGCTTGCTTGAAAACTTGTTTGTTAGCACGCCATCTTCTAGCAACTCGCAAACAAATTGCTGGTTATTCCAAGCATCACAAATTCTAAGCAAGAACTGCCAATGCAAAGACGTTGGTGGGGAACAATACAGGCAGGAATTGTGCCGCGACGCTTTCATCAATAACCTTCTGTCTCCTGCAATCCGTCAACGTCTCTTGGAAAACTGAACACTCTACCTTAGGAGTTAGGACATTGGCGTAGCCAGGGGGTCCGGGGGGCCATGGCTTCCCACATTTTTAGCATATCTAGTCATTTTGTGCTTTGAGAGGCGGTGTCACCAAACAAAATACTGTTGAGCGCCTAGATCAAACTTATTGGCCCTCCACAAAATTTTGGACTGGAACTGCATTCGGACGGCTTTTGATCAAGCTAATGCTCTAGATCAGCTATGTCCAATCCGCGGGCCGCATGTGGCCCAGTTTAGGTTTTCGCTGAACTGAAAGCCAGTGGCGATTCTAAGTTGGGGCCTAAGTGGGTCATAGCGCCAGTCCCGTCGCCACGGGGGCTTTGGTGGGCTTAGCCCCCGAAACAAGCTCCAAGCCCCCCCCAATTGAAATGTGAAACACTATAAAAAGTGGAGTTTTGATCAATATTATAATGTCAAGCCCCCACGCACAAATGCAAAGCTCCCCCGCAGAATCGCAAGGCCCCCCTATTGAAAACTTTCTGGCGACGGTTCTGCATAGCGTCCCCAGATTTTTGCTTGGCCCCCTGTTTCCCCCCCAGTTTTTTCTTAATTTCCCGTTCAAGTTCGTTTGGTTGACATATGCAGTAGATAACTTTCGGTCAGCAATATTTTGAACGATAATTTAGAAACCCTCTAGCCTGCATTTAATATTTCCCAAATGCAAGATAAGTTGTGTTGTTGTTTTTGACGATCGGGTAACTAGAGTTGCTTATGACAACACGCACCAGTAGTTGCTCGGATCCTTCGCGATATTTAGTCAGACCGCGGTCGGTGGTGAAAAATACATTTCGAAACTAACAAACAGTCATGGAAATGGGACGATTGATCTTTCGTGCATTTCAGTGTGAGATGGAACTGGATTATATTACTGTCAGCAGATTGTTGTTTGTCCCAGCAGCAAAAGGAAAGCATTAAGAATTGGTTTCAGTTAATTTATCCAAATTTATCCTGGCTGCAGTATTGCGTTCTGCTGCTTTGTGTACATGACTTCGAAACATCTCACGTAAGTGGTTCGTTACTACAGTGTTAACTTTACTTACACATGTCCTGCAACCTCGTAGAATTTTGCACGGATTTTCTGTAATGATTCAGAACCAATTCTTTCGCGTATTTCAGATCTTTGCCACGGAGGCCAAACATTTCTATCAGAAAAACTCTTGAAAGAATCCACAAATCATTTCATTTAGTGAAATGAATATGATGTAAAACCTGAAATAACTTTGGCAAAGAATTTGCTTCGGAAGGATTCGCAGCTGCCAATGTCTCTCGAACAAGGTTTTTCATGTATGACTACTTAAAAAGCTGGGTTTGATTGTTACTGGTAGCTGTAACTCTTCCCGTCACCAGCGCTTCATGCGAGAGAAGTTTTTCAAAAATGAAATTAGTGAAATCATTTCCTAGAAATTCCATGACCAGTGAAAGGTAACATTGATCTACTTTCAGTTGAACGGTACGAGTTGAAAATTATATTTAGATGATTTCGTTGATGAATTGACAATCGACATGATAATTGAAGGGTTACGTTTCATTGTGGTGATCAGAAATATGAAAAACTACAGGCTAGTGGAATTTTGTCAAATTTGAATGTCAAGCCCCCCCCTGCACGAACGTAAAACCCCCCGCACAAACATAAAGCCCCCTTATTGACGACTTTCTGGCGACGGTTCTGGAGGTGATGATGATATAAAATTCCAATATAGACTGGGGTGTAATGCCCATCTGCAGCGTGGATAGGGTGAGGACTATTCAACGTAGTATGCAGTAAACAGTAGCGAGATTTCGGCACCCGTTGTACCTAAAGTAGCAAAGTAGCGCCGCAGATAGGTGTGCACCGGGGTTTAGGGCGTGTACCTGATAGCAAGATGTAACAGCAGCCGTAAAACTTATTTTGCAGAATATTCCCAACAAAATCGTTCATGTTAACATTCACACTGATTTTTCCTCTGACTGATCCTCAAAAGCTGACTTTTCAACCCTGCGTTGGTTTATGACTGTCTTGTCATAAGCGAAACACGCACTAACTCTAAACATAAACAGATTCAGACAAATTGACAATGAGCGATATAATTCTCACCTAGATTCCTGCACAGTCTACAAGGGCGTACGCAAGGGGGCGTTGGTTGGAGTTAACCTCTCCCTTGAGTTTCATATCTTATTATCAACTGCGCAAAGAAGATTAATTGTTTTCGCATACTTTTTGCTTGTTGATTTGTCGACTTAATGCAAATACCACGGATTGATTTGTATGCAAATTTCAAGGAACATTGTAAATGGGACAAAAAGTAATACTTAGGTTTTCTCTGTTATCGTCTGTATCCAGGAACTATCTCACCACTTTTTGCAGACCTTTCGTCCACTACGAATTTTAAAGATTTGTGTTCCACGACAGTTCGCTATGTCCCAAACAATCATCGGCTGCTCAGCGCACGAGCTCACGGCATTGGCTACACTAACAATTTCTGTAGCATGATAGAACAGTTGCATGTGCTCAAAACAGCAGTTGTTAACACAGAAGCATTCAGGAATTCGATAAGATTTCAGCAGGGAAAAAGAAAAAGTAAAAGTTTGCTGGACTTTTATATATTACAAAAAAACACGAAAGTTTTCCTGCGTACTTTATGCGCATTCTCAATTCTTGTGTATTTGTAGCAAGATTCGATCTTGCAAACCGGGGTGTGTGCCAACCAGTCCTGCCGCACACCTATGCTCGACTGCTTGTATTTGACGAAACGTTAGCGTAGCCTGATGTTGCAGTTGTAACTTTCTCTGACGTAGTGATGAGTGTGTTTTACTCCCTTGGAGCGATAATAGTTTATATTCAGTGCAATGACGCACAAAATTAGGAGAGTGCGTGTAGAAGAATATGCATAACGTGTCAACAAACTTCGCCAAAACGTTGGTTTGGAAACATGAATATGACGTCAAATTGTGACGTCAAAAACAGCGCACACCAAATACAGATGACCACCATATGCCACTGAATGAATTCCCCCATGAAAATTTTCAGCGTACGTCACTGTATACTCGCAACAGTAGTTGCATAACATTGCTATGGTTACACCACAATCACAAAATGTCCATAAGCTACCACAAAATCGGATTGGTCAGTCGTCACCAATCCGTTGGCAGATGGCTTATTTTTTATGTGTTTTGTAGAAAGAATATTTTGACGAAACTAGCTGGGTCTCATCAGCCTGCTTGTCGCTGTGTCAAGATAGAATTCGTGGTTGGAAACATTCCGCTTTCATGTGAATTGTATTGACTTTCGTGGAGCTATTTTCGTTCGTGTGGGGCCGGCACAATTGTGTACAGAAAATGGTGTTTCGTTTCACATTTGCAGTGCTGTGGAAGTTGCATTGTTAGCACAGATTATTCGATATACTAGTACACGTGTGCGATTGCATCTACAGTGGCGTTTAGGTATGTCCCTAGTGCAGGGGTTCCCAAACTTTCCCCGTCCGTGTACCCCTTCAGCGTTTCGATAGATGAGCGTGTACCCCTGAACATGGGCGCCGGAGGGATTTTTCCAGGGAGGGGCCAATAGTGGATTTTCTAGGGGTGGGCCAAAAATGTTTTTGTAGGGGCGGCCAGAAGTGGCAAAATTACATTTTCGCCACTCGAAACTAAGAAAACAACCTTTTTTGCAAAAACTGATGGAAAAATGTCAAATGTCAAAATCCTGGTGCGGCCTTGGCCTCCACTTCCGAAGCCCATGCCCCTGAAACTTTTTATGATAAAAAGGCTGAGGAAGATAACAAAAATATATTTACCAATAAGCATCCAATGATTTTTGAAAATAATATTCAATTATATTTATTTTAATCTTTGAACCAGACACGAAGTCCATAGAGCACAAGCACGCACTATCTGCACAACACTGATTGATAATAACAGATACAGAACATTTTGTATCGGCGTTGGTGGTAGGACCACAGGAATGCCGATACTTGTTCGCTAACTTGTAATACTGCGTACAACACTACATTACAGACACTTCCTCCAAATAGTCGGCTAAGTCGTAACACTTGGTACAACACTACAACCAGAGTTGGGCGTGAAAATCGGATTTAAGAAATAGAGTCCAACCTGACTAAGTCCTGGTGAAGTACGAATGGTTTGTGGCCTGCAAACATCCTCAAACTAACACTGTAACGTCCGGACACTCAGTCACAAAGTAAAATACGGTTGTACTATTCAAAGAATGAGGACTAACACTGGTATAAACAATCTGACTGCATCAAAGTGCGCAACCATACATTGTTGGACTTTGTTGGACTTTTTGCATCGTTCAAGAAACAGATACACATTTTTTAATAAGGCCTCAAAGGTAGGTATGTTACATTGAACTTGATAACTACTAATACTCGCTCGCCACGGCAGGTTGTACAGAGCCCTGCAACCAAAGTTATAGGCCGCACGCAATCAGATGTATGCCTTCCTGAAATCACACCAGTAATTATGATGCATACATGGACCTACAGAAGGAACGAATGAGTACATTTTTCACTGCGTTCGAACATCGGGAAAAAGAAGCCCGCAGCTTGTTCACTGCTTCATATTGATATCGCATTTGTCTCTGAATGTCTTTGTCATCTGAGAGCTCAATTAATACAATCCCCAAATATTTGTAGCGAGAAACAGATTTTACTTTTAGTACACCCAGTGTCAGCAACGGGATGGCCGTGCTTCTTGCACTCTTAGCCTTAAACATCATACAAACAGTTTTGCTGCAGTTGAAAATAATTTCATGCAATCCTGCATCAGGCTGACACACATCTAGTATACTTTGCAACCTGGACAAAACACACAAATGTCATCAACAAACGTCAAGTGGTTCAATAAGATTTCACCAAAATAACACCCAGCTTTAATGTTACTTAGTTCAAGAGATAAATCGTCCAAATATACAGCAAAAAAGTATGGACGCAATACTCCCCCTGGTCTAATCCCATTAGTAACACGAAATGGTTCGGACAAATTCATATATACAAATAATTTGAAATGAATAATGTACAAACATATTTTTTTCCTTCTCTTGCTAACCTTAAATGTACCCCTTCAGATAGGCAAATGTACCACTAGGGGTACATGTACCCCAGTTTGGGAACCCCTGCTCTAGTGAATAATAACGATAGTTCATATTTAACAATATTCACAAGCCTATTGCATGTTGGGTTTGATAGGGTAAATGATAGCAACTTAATCTTCAAAACAACGAAACATCACCATGCAAAATCGACATTTATGTTGGCCCCCCTAGTTTTTCCGTGGTCCCGCAGTGCACCCCCCACTTTTTAATTCTAGAATTACCACTGGTAAACGCATCCTATATTTTGATAACTTGTCCTTATTTTGATAATCTGGAATTTGACATTTTTGATGCAGGTGGTCTTCAGTGCCACTTTATCACGTTTGTTACCAGTGGAGTTAGGATTCGAGTGCTTTCAGTAGATTATGTTAAGGTAAATTTAGTTTGCTAAGATCAGAGTAAGCCATTAAATGTGCGGCCCTCATTAAAATATCATTCAATGTGCGGCCCTGGTTAAGACAGTGACATAATTTTTGGCTCAGTCAACCAATTGGGTTAGACAAAGCTGCTCCAGATGCTGCTCAGAAAAAATCTCTTGCTTACAATGCGAACTCTACAACAGCAATGTCTGCAGCCAGGCCCGTAACGAGTAGGGGGGCAATCGGGCAATTGCCCTTTTCATAAACGTATGTATCTGTTAGGTACAGAGACAAGTTACATCATTTTGCCCCCCCGAAAATATCAGTTGGTTGCGGCCCTGTCTGCAGCTGCAGAAAAACAGGAAAGCTTTTCTCTCGAAATTTTTCCCAAAGTTTCGCCTCATGATGCCACTATAAACAACAAATTCGATTTTGGAAGCTCTTGAACGGCACTTGGCCAAAATAAATGTCATTTCTGTGGATATAACTATCACCCGAGAAAGTTTTGTCTAGCGCGAAATGAACAATGCGGAAAGTGCAAGAAGACTGGACATTTCGAGAAAGTCTGTAAAGGTAAAGCTCGCTTGCACTTCTCTGCGTCATTGCCATCGCAAGCATGTGTTCTATGTCCAAAAATCCTGTCATTCGCTTCAATTCCTGCCGTGATATGTGAGAAAACCTTTCGTGCTTAGGTTGATTCCGGAAGTTCCAGTAATGCCGGTCGATGTAAAAGAAGTTATTGAAGACCCCGAGCGCAGACTTATGCAAAATGTCCTCGTTTCCCGCAGCTAGGATAGTTCTGCTCTCGCGCAGGGCAAAACTTCCGATTGTGAGGAAATCCTCCACAAAAATGACAATATGATTTTGTTTTTTATTCTGGTTTCTCGGCTCTGGAGGCAGCCACCATGCAGGGACTTTTACTCGCTTCAGACGTATGGTCGGGGTAAAATTGAGGAGCAGAAGCTGTCAGTAAGTAAATGGCCTGTGGCCGCACAACGCATCAAATCTGATTGCAGCTGAGCGCGTTCTAAGCTGTCTGTAAGACCATGCAGCACTCTGAAGATCGATATCATCATTCTCCAACAGTCGCTGCCGTATGGAGGGGTTTTTAAAAACCATGACGAAGGAATCTCGAATGAGTTCGTCACGGTACGTCCTAGCCCGAACATCTACGAAGGTGCAGCCTTTAGCTAACAGTTGCAGAGCTCTGAGATACTCCAATCCAACACATTCTCATCGTTGGCCTGTCGTCGGATGACTAACAAATATCATGAAAACACGTTATTTCGTTTCTTTTCGTACAACTGACCCTGCGCAGCAACAATAGAATCATACTAATTTTCTTCCTCAACATAAACATAGGCGGATCCAGGATCTTTAGGGGGGGCTCAAGGACGAGTTCATCGGGAAGTGTACTGACTGCATGGCAGTGAAGACCCAACTGCTCAGGTAACTTTTTTTTAACAAACACGGATAATTACCATACACATTTTGGCTAAATCACATTCTCACCATTACCCAGGCTTACTGGGACGTTTCCGGAGCAGAAACGGCCTTCAATAATTCAGAAATTATTCTCAAACTTATCTAACCTTAAAATGTAACTTGTTGAATGTCGGAAACGTTTTATTATTAGCAAAACAACCATAGGTCCACGCCGAAAAACGCGTGGTGCAGGGTTAGAAGTGAAACAAAAACTACACGAAGAAACTTGAAATGCCGCCGGTCACCTTTGTTGGCAGTGTGTGCAAGATCCATGCGGTAGGCGTATTGTGTTCGAAAATTACAGATGTTCATGTAATAGAAGTTCATGACGTTCGGACTTGAAAATTTGTTTGTTTTCGGAAAATTTTCCGGTTTTTATTGCATAACACCAGAGACGTAACGAGGGGGAAAAGGGAAACAATTCCCTGGGCGCTGAATCTCTGCTGGGGGCCAAAAAGTTACAATGTCATAAGCACTTTTTTCAAAACAGTACATTTGTTTCCGAAAGACGTCAGATTTGAACATGGGGGCCAAACTTGTTTCTTTCCCCA
>Ga0210059_1014236_pt1 | contig 11784 bp, 10 predicted proteins | sample Ectturendosymbi2_FD_188042 | JGI IMG/M metagenome (GOLD analysis project Ga0210059, IMG submission 188042) | Ecteinascidia turbinata endosymbiont from Florida, USA - Sample 2 (SPAdes) (version 2) | ecosystem: Host-associated > Tunicates > Ascidians > Unclassified | place: Key West, Florida... | reverse complement strand
CTATACGCATTCGAAGACATGGACAGCATGAGCAATATCACATGGAGCATGGATTCCTGTTCAAAGCGGCTTTAAGTTCAGTACCACCAGTTCAAATTCATTCAAGCAGACATTGTCGTTAATGGGACATTCAAGTTTTCGATGTCTGGCAGACTAACCTAAGATGCTCCCGGAAAACCTTTTCTCAAGTGCATGGCAAAGGAATCCCCATCCTGAGCTTGTGCAATTTCATGTTCTGCGGCAAATGTGCATCACCCTTTTCTCAGGACAATTGAATAAATTTTTGGCTATAAATCATTGTTACTGGAAATCATGCTGGCATTGCCTTCATCTGATGATACCATACCTTGCCTTTGTGTCACAATCAGGCCAAACTAATTGCTGCCCGCTATTTGAAACTAAGGACGCACATTCACGCGAAAGAATTGACATTGCAATTGCTTCAAAAAATCAATATGATGGCAACACTGCTGCCTGAGTGAATATCAAGTAAGCCAACAGAGGTGTCGAGTAATTGTCGGCGTTAGTCTTTTTTTTTAGTTATGCGTAACTTTTTTTGTGCAACTCAAATGCTTCGAAGGGAGCGTTAATTATGGGTATATTGAGAAGCGCAGCTATGAAGACTTTGACAGTGATAGTAGTTCTGCTAGCGTGAAAAGTAATGCTGAAATATGAAATGTTCATAACAGTGACGTCGTCTTTAGTCCGACCGTTCTTTCCGTTTATTTTTTAACAGTTGAAAATTGATGTAAAGCATGGGTAAAAACCTTAGCAAGCTTTTTTCGGGGAAAGCCACGGCCTCTTCAGCCTCATTCTTGCTGCGCTACAGCAGGAGCTTGGATGACCCTCTGTCAAAAATTTATTTCTTTTCGGCGAGTTCAATCGAAAAGAGTCGTGTTGCAACAAGTGATGTTGTTAATTGATTCTTATTCGTGTTCATGCCCAAGGCTGGGGATGCTCTTGTGCACCTGCTGCGAGCCTGGGAATGGTTTGATTGTATGATTTTATGCCATTTTGTTTGTGTTCGAGCGGCTTTTGCTTTTGTGTTTGTTAATACAAGTGAAAAAACAAATAATGCTAAGGTAATTGGTTACGATATACTATTCCGTTGAACTGACATTAATTGTTTTACCTGGTTCCACACTGCGTAAAATAATAATTACCGCGGCATCGTTAGTTTGTGATTGTTTTTGGCCCCTTCCTCGGATAGTGGAGGAGTGAGAATGTTTCGGTTTTAGACCAGACAGCATTTTTGTTCAAAAGAGCATTAAAGCTCAGTACCACAAGTTTGATTTCTCTGCAAGCCAACATTGTGGTAAACAGGTCACTAAGACTTTTGATGTCTGACAGACTAACCTAAGACGCTCCTAGAAAAACTTTTTCTCAAGTGCATGGCAAACGACGATTTCGTCAAACTCTGCGGCAAATGTTAATCGCCCAATTTATACTGGTTTCACGCACTTCCAGATACGAAGAAGGCGATGCTCCAAATCTATTGGATTTTCTTAAGGAAGCTACCCTTTTACTGGAAGCCAACGACGACATTGTAGATCATGGACAAGAAGCAGAGACCACTTCAACCCTGTACATAACAAAATCGACTGCATATTAAACAACAAAATCGGCTGTATATAATGTAAGGAAAAGTTCACAAGCAAATGTGTTTTAGACCTTTTACCTGCAAGTGGAAATTTAGCACATTTTAAATGGGAAGATAATGAGATAACTGCATAATAACTTACCCAAACAAATTTTACGTCACCTTTAGTCTAAAGCAGCTGTGTCCAACCCAAATGGCTTGCTGGGCCAAAACGTATGTCACTGTCTTAACCAGGGCCCCACGCCGAATGACATATTAATGAGGGCCGCACATTCAATAGCTTAATTTGATCTTAGCAAACTAAATTTAGCTTAAGCTAATGTATTGAAAGCGTTCGAATCCTAACTGCAATGGGAACAGCCGTGATAAATTAGCACTGAGGGCCACCTGCAACAAAAATGCCAAATTTAAGGTTATCAAAATAAGGACAGGTTGTCAGTGTGTGAGCTACTTATACTACTGCGGAAACTTAAACTGGCTCGCACAAAACCTTTGACTGGGTCGCATGCTGCCCGCGGGCCGCGGTTTGGACATGGCTGGTCTAAAGCTCTGTGGATGCTTCAGACAACTGAAATTACTCTTTCGAATAATATTTAATATATTTTTGGCCGTAAATCATTGCTACTGGAAGTCTTGCTGACATTGCCTTTGTATTATTATTCCATACCTTTCCTTTTTGGCACAACTAGGCCTACCGAATCGTTGCCCGCTATATGAAACTGAAAGCATATTAATGCGAAACAATTTACATTGCAATTAATTTAAAAAATGTAGGCTACATGAGAAAACTGCTGCACGAACGAATATCACGTAGACCAAAAAGGTTGACGATTGTCAGTTTTAGTCTTTACTAATTTTATTTATACAGCTTTTACTCATTGTACAGTACACTCGAGCGTTCCGAAGGGATGGTAAATTTTGCGTTTTTTTGAGGAACGCAGCTATGGTGAAGTTTTTCACAGTGGTAATTTTGCTAGCATGCAAAACAACGTTGAGCATATTCGAGGAAAACGATTTTGTTATGCTGAAATGTGTAATGTTGATAGCAGTCGCAAAGCGGATGTTTCATAAAAAGTAAGCCATGAGATTTGATGATTGTGTGTCAAAAATGTAATTTATTTCTTATCGGTGAGTTCAACTGAAAAACGGTTATGCTACGAGAAGTAATGTTAATTTATTCTTGGACGTTTTCTGGCCCGGTGCTCTCGACGCTCTTGTGTAGCCTACGTGCTGCGCGTGTTTTGATCAATATGATCGACTGCCTGTTCAAGTGTTCGAATGGTTTCTGGCAGGCGAGGACACAGGGGGGATGCCGGGGATGCATCCCCCCCACCAGACCTGAAGAGGTGTTGATATGACACTTAATTTTAATTGAAAATCATCGCCAAAAATGTTTTTGTCCTGCACATTACTTAATCACTAAAGTTGCTAAAAATTAACTTATGCTAACAATTAGTCAAAAGCGTTTCTTCGTTTCATTAGATCAGCTGGCCTTGTTTGTGACATAAAACTAGTCTGATATAAAATAATCACTGAGCAGGGAGAGAAAAACGGACATTTGCCCCCTGGAAATTGGGATTAAGAACCAAATATTTCTGGAAAAACCTGAAGTCGGCATCTTAATCCCGATTAATTGATTTGATTCTTGCAATGACAGTTTTATTGCCGGTATGAAACTTATACTTCACAAGAGTCAGGTTCATAGTTATAGTGTCATGCAGTGATAAGCTTGCAGTTCACGCATGTCCCCTCCTTTGCCTGCAGAGGCGGGCTGCGAAAGTCGCGAGCGGATTATTCTACTGTTGGTCTTTATTGCGTTACAACAACATGGCAACAAATCTTCAAAAGTTCACTTTATATTACGGTGGCAGGCGTTTTATTACATGAAACTGTGGAACGTACACATCTTGGCAGGTAATGCAGCGAGACAGTGATATGCTAATAGCGGTAAGCCACGTGCATTTGTATTTTGTGAAAAGAAGCATGCGTGAGTCTATAGCAATGCTTCTTCAAGTTTGAAAAACCCTTTATTAGTGCGAGTGTGACCAATGTGCCTGATTGTCAAACTACACTTATGCAGGATTCTTTTCATGCAGTGTAAAATTACGTGGCTTGTTAGAATACATCTATGCAGGCTTGTGGGAATACGCCTTAATGGTTAAGGCTTAGTTCTGACATCTGAGTGAAGACTGAGTGCAAAGCCATATTGACTGTGGAGAGTTTTCATAATTTATCTGGTCAATTTTGCAAAATCTGCGTGGTGTTTTAAGTCTAGTAAGTTTGTCCGTAGTCGTATCAAAATACAGGTCTACTTGATTGTCCGGTTTGTGTAGCAAGGTTTTATTAATCGCTTTGGACGAGATCCCAGACACTTGCAGTTCTTGTTTCTAAGTGATGCTGACATGACTTGCTAGCTGATCCCGCAGTCAGGGGAGGAGAAACTGGGCAATTCCCCCCGAAAGTTTCAAAAGCATGTTCAGTTGTTAGTTCAGTTGAATATATCAGCTGGGTGCGGCCTTGCTTGCTAAGTAAAATAAAGTCATCATTTGTGTTTTCGTTGAAAACCATGGCAAGCCAATGCTTTTTTCTTTACAGATCATGGCAATTCTTACTTGAAAAGAAATGCCCTGTGTTGAAAATCTGCTGATAGCCTACTGTGTAAATTGTCGTAATACTAATATACCTGGCTATTGCTGCCAACGAAGGTTTTTTTGTGATTGTTACCGTAACACGGGCATTTCCTTTGTAGTGTAGAAAGGATAAAGTGTTGTGTGAACGTCCATTTGCATTGCATCGTCAGCAATGTTCCCTCTACGGGGCGCAAATACTCAGGACCACCAGAACTGTTGCGCAGTGAAATCTCATTCTCGCGCACTTGCAACATTCCAAAGCAATCGAAAAGCATGCAAACAAGAAGCTATTTCAATGAAATGTGTATTTTGTTCGTATTTTGATAAGATTGTACATTTATTACGCAATTCAAAAAGTTTGCAATTCATTGAAAACTCCACTTACTCAGCCCTAAAATAATCATGCTCACTAAAACAAATATTTGTTCAGTGTAACATTATCTTCGAGGGAACACTGGTCGTCAGCGATGTGAAAATGATAAACAAAATGTTGACCTTGCCACCCTGGAAAAATTTCTGCGGACGCCCATGAATGATCGTGCTTTCTCGCTTTCGTTTTTCCGTTACTTTCGTGCTTTCACGCATTACAAATTGTTTGTTTCTTTCCGTTCTCTTAATTTCGGATTCAAAATAAGCAGAATCAACTCGCTTCTCGTTATTATTTCATCAAAATTACCTGCAATAACAAATGTTATACACAAATTAGTACTATGGGTGTTGCAGACTATTCCAAACGACAATAAAAACTGTAAAGTTCCCCATTTGAAGAGCAATGATCTAAACTGCATCCAAGTGACTACGCTCTCTTGCCGCAACATACAAGTCAAACAGCACTACTGCACTATGCTGGCTACTGCCACCGGTAATTGTGCTGTAACAAACGTAACCTACAATCAGAATAAGCATTATGTCGTCATGTGAATTGTTTATCTCGAGTCCTCCATGTACCTGCGCCAACGCCAGTGACTACGTCAGGTCGTTGTTATGTGCCACATTGTTTGTTGGTTCCGTAGCGGTGCAGTGTTAAAGTTTGACCGGTTTTACTCAAGCTTCTTCTAAACCAAGCATAGACTTCTTTCCTCGTAAATGTACATTGTACGTATGCGGAAATGATTGATTTACGCAATATGGTCCTGTGAAGCATTGGCTTCATTGCAAATCGATATCGCATCCTCCCCCACCAAATTGGCCTGTGTCCACTACTGGTTTCTGCTCTTGTATCGTTTCTGTGCTTTTTGTTAATACAAGCGAAAAAGCAAGACACATTCAGGAAAGGTGGTTGGTTGCTATACTGAACAGCTTTTAAATGAGACTAATTATGCTGCCTGCTTCCACACTGCGCAAAAACATCGTAAAGATACAAAAATTAGCAAAAATGACCACGACGTCTTCCGTGTATGCTTGTTTTTAGCACATTCCGCTGATATCGGAAGACTGAAAAAGCTACGATTTTCACGCAAACAGCACTGCACGGAAAAGCGGTTCAGTACACCAGCGGAAATTTTTTTTCCACAAATAAACTTGTTTTCAACAACACTTACAACTCCGTAATTCTGAAATGCCTGCTAAATATTTTCCTTCATTTCGATTCATCGAAAAATAGACCAAAAATGAAGACTTAGTACCGATCTCCCATGCATTTAGATAGGCAGAACGCTACTTGGGACCAAACATGGAGTCCATTGTCGCTTAACAATGGGACTTATAAAGGGCACAACTTGTCTTTATAGTAACTTTGGTTTTACCCACTACTGGACAATTAAATTATGTAAGATAGGCATGGTAGGCGAGAAATGTGGTCTTACGGTACTTGTTTTGCTAAATGCTCAATCCATTATGCATACAGTATTTCAGCTTTATGATGTTCTCAGGTTTGACTCTACTGTAGTTATTAATGTACTTATCAATATATCATCCCCGAAGTTGAACAACCAATTTTTTTTAATTTCGAAGCTTAGAGTGCATGAATACGCATCTGGATTAATCTCAACACCTAAGGCTGGATTATTTTCCAGTTGCAAACGCAGAAAATTTATAGGTCAAATTAAAGTCAAAAATTTTAAATCATAAAGTCAAAATTTTAAGTTTTTAGGTCAAAAAATTGGTTACCCTAGTAATGTCTACTTAGAGTGAAAAAATCTTATATATAATGTAATAAATAAGATTTATTACAGAAGACCGTGGGGCCCCCAAAAGCGTGGGGCCCGCAGCAATTGCTACATTTGCTACTATTGTTAATCTGGCACTGCACAGATGTAGAAACACTTACGAAACGCAGTGTATAATGCGCATGTTTAATTGATGAAATAGAAGCATATAGCCGACCAATATATTGATCAACAGGAAGGAGCGTGCTGGATAACATTCACAATTTTTGCCTTGCGTAATTAAGCGGCAGAGCAGCTTTAAATGTCCTTACGTTTATGAACCTGGACTTTGAAGTATTGTTTTTTCTAATTATTTACGCTCGCAAACAGGCAAATCACAAAAGCTTGGTGGGGTTGCAAATGATAAAAGTAGGCCACTTGCACGGCCGACAAATAAAACGGAACAAGTTTGTGGACAAAGTAAAGGAGGAAAATTTGAGTGCGAACACTTCACAAAATTTTACGCTGGTTTGCATGAGATTTTTGGCCTTCACGAGATCAACCTCTCATCTTTTATCGTTTGTTTCAATGTCGTCGGGTTAATCTTATCTAGTCTGTGTAAAAATCGTAGAAGGTTATTGAAACAGAAGATTCTAGCCAGGTTTCGGTAACGCAAATAATTATGTCGAACCCACAAAAATCAGAAACTGTACTAAATTTCGCGAGCTTTAGTGACGAGATAGAAGCGAAAACGTTGCAATCATTTTGATGGCAGATTGATAACCATGACAAAGGACTAGCTCACCATGCTACACAATAGCAAATAGCAAATTCTTACAAATCTCTATCAGTGGGATGCCTGCAGTCGAAACTTCTCTGAATCTCTGACATATCGCTCTTTTATCAATACTAGTGTTAGTGGTAGTAATCGGAGACTATCGCCCAGTGCTTTGTCTGCCATTCGATTTTAGATTTTGTTTGCTTGATAGTATAGAAAATGTATTCTCACGCCATGCGTGCTTCCAAACATCGAGTGCATTTCTAGCGCGAAATCTTGCAGTTTGGGAAATCTATCTTTGCTGACTAATTTCCACAAGTTCTCTACAGTTTGCAGGAATGAACTATTAATTTGGCTGGGGGAACACTTTCAGAAGGTCACGTTTAGCGGATGGATGGATAGATGGATTTATTTGGAGATACTGCGTTCATTGCACTAGATGTACTATGAAAGAGTTCAAGACAACGAACGTCGAGGCACCGAAAAAACACGGAGGTGATCCATACAGGTGTCCTAGCGTTAGGTTAGGGAGGACCGTACCTTCTAATTTGATCTTAAAACAAATAACTAAAACAAAAACAATAATAGTACACAGAAAAGGCAGCCTACTATTCATTGTTCTTGTGCAAATGCACTTTGCACTGCAAACAATTCAGTGAGACAAATGTAACTTCACACGCTTTTCAACAAATTTCAGATTTGAAGATTTTTTCTGAATGCTTCCGCGGGCCACAGAAAACGCTGCGGCGTGCCACAAGCGGCCCGCGGGGCTGTAGTTGGACCACACTGATCTAAGTGCATTCCAAGATATGTTGTCGAATTGAATCTATTGATTAAGTTTTACCGATGGTTACCCTTGTCGGGCACAACTGGCCATAACGTTTAATTGTCATGAACCGCAAGGTTCCAGACGAAGAGGAAAAGAAAAACCCGACAAAAAAGAAATCCTCTTCGGGTTGCCATAACACTTTCTTGATCCACACACACCCATAAAAAATGGTTTATTGATTATAGCCGTGATGCAAATTCCATGCAGATTGAGGAGCTCATTTTTGGAGATAATCTTCGTGAGAAAATTTGTCTGCTTCTTGTGCAGGTGTTTTTGATATTCTGCAACAAGAACTGGACCGCGTCAGCAACGAGTTCGCGAACTAATAAGCAGTATTAAAACACATAGAAAAAGTAAACTACAAATACACACATACGAGCATTTAATTATGAACGTGGATTGACAGACAGTCGCATTATATTACATAATTCAAGCTAGGAAGATTGACATTGACTTTCGGGGTGATTCTTTGGTTGCTAACAAGAGGACAACACTAAGGAAACATTACTCATGATTCATTGTAACTTTCCTATGATCGAGTTTCTGTATCGTTTTTTGAAGGTGATTGTTGGCAATTCTTTTAGGGAGGAATCGATTTGCTTCCAGATTCTTGGGCGTTTTAACCTGATTGATCTATTTTCATTTTGGGAGCAGACTGGTCGACTGAAGTATTGCCCAGAGGTAGAACGTCTGGTTTGATGTGTGCACACAGAATTAACAGCAGTAAAGAGGTGATCAGACGTGCTGGGCATTCTCGTGCTGTGGAAGTTGTGCATAAGCTTAGTAATTTCTAACTGATAGGTATGTCGTCCAGTTTTAATAAATTTAATTAGCCGTGAAAGGATGTTACATGGCATCGGTAAGATCTCCAACTGATAGTCTTAAGTATTCTGTAATGGATGGTGTTTAATCTGTGCTGACTGGTGTTACGTACAGGTTGCGTATTTTAGGACATTTCCTCGGGAGCACTGGTTAGTTTAACAGGAACGTGTCCTAGGCACGCCCAAATTTACAATGAAGAAACTTGGACCTGCCTTTTATCGCTCGACTTTGCGCTCAGTTTTATCATCAAACCAAATTGTATTCACTCATGGTTTTATTATTGTAACTTTAAGCACTGCGCTATTAATCTCATATACATCAGAAAGGTAATCGAAAATAGCAGAGATTTTTACCCTTAACATAAGTTAAAGCATGTAAAGAAAGTTACTGTAAACAACAAGGGTTGATACGAGTTCAATTCTTTCATAGGAGAGAGAGTAGCCCACATTGCCATAATTTCGATATTTCTCAGCTTATCAGACTACCTGTAGACTGTTTAAGCTTGGTAATGCCCCTAGCTGGTCTTTCAAGTTAAGACTGGTAAGACCACGACTTAACTTGCTACTACGCCTTTAGTAGACAAAATGAAGACTGCCTGTCTGGCTCAGATCGTCCCGGTTTTGTTAACTCGTCGGTGATTTCCAATCTGGCACGGAACTCACGGTCGATCTGGTTTTCTCGAATCTCATTGGCTGCAGCTCGCGTCTCGAAGCGTGATCTTCGTTTTCGACCAATCACATTCGAGAGTGGCGCTCTGACGGTATCTTAGGCTCCGCCTACCGTTTTTGCCGTAATCCGGAATGCTTTCCGTAATGATTCGCCTTTATCCGTTTGAATCGTAATTATCTTTTATAAATTTGTACGGATTGTTAATGTAAATAATTTCTATAATGTTTTGGGTTACTCTCTTCCTAATTGTGACTTGCGATTATATGCAGAGTATAAATCCACAACGTTTAAAACAAATACACAATACAACGTCCTTGTGAAATACGTGTTTTTAATTGTTCCTTTGTTCCAACTTCCTTCTCTTGGAATTCTGTCCATTCGGTGATGCGACTTTTTGGTGTTTCAATATTCATACCAATCTTTGTTATTTCACGGAACCACTGACAAGCTTCCAAGTCGCTTTCTTGACTTACGTTTGAAGTCTTCGTTTGTTTATATTTCAGGGTCACGAGACGTTTCATGTTGAGGATGCTGCGCGAACTCAACACTGGATTTTGTTGCTGAGCCTTCAGCACCAATGGCATAGGCCTACTGTAGATGAGAGTATAGCCTACAAGGCTGAAATATATCATCTTAAATTTATTTGTGCTCAGGTCGTCTCGAATTCTATGAAATATACCTGAATCGCAAGAAAGCTTGTTTTCAAGCTTTGAAATGTGTGTATTCCAGTCAGTGACGAAGCAAGGGGGACCCTGGGGGGCACGGGTCCCGGGCCCCGGGCGGTACCTCTTGGGGGGCAGCACTTTGCTGATAAAAATTAATATTTGAAAGTAGCTTGAAAGTTCTAGCTTTTTGTTATTATTTTTAAATAAATTTATGAAAGTTTTAAAAGTTCTAACTATTTTCAATTTATGTGTTTAGAAGCCTAAAAAACACAACATGTGGCTGTGGAGTGAGCAAATTGTTGAAAAGTTTACTCAAAATTCTGGGTCAAATCCAATGTGCTAAAGTGCCCACTGTTTGTCTTAAAATCAAGGATTTTTTATAACACGCTCAATTGGGGAGCAATTCTTTCCCATTCCCTACACCTTCCTTGCCAGACAAAGCTATTTCCGCCATCCCAATCAAAAACCCTTTGAACAAAGGAAAGACGAGACATTCTACAGCAGACTAGCAAACGTTAGGGCTCCGATAGTTCGCGGTTTTTATTGCCCCTCCTCTCAAAATCTGATAAAAAATGTTTTGCATGAAATCACGGTAAATTGTCAAGGCTAGCTTAATCCTTTTTCTCGTATCTTTGGTTCCTTCGTAACGCCCTAACTGCACATCATAACATCACCTGACACCTAGGTAATGGTGAAGAAAATTTCGCTGGGGCGGCAATAGCTCAGTGGTAGACCTCCCGCCTCTCTGTCGGAAGGTTGCGTGTTCGATCGCTCATGGACACGATCGTTCGCCTCACCTTCCCCGGTAAGAAGCGTATTAAGGCGTTGGCATGCCGCTAATTGTCGTCGCCAAGATTATAAAAAAATTATTGGCACATTTCATGCTATTTTTAATGATCAGCGAGATATTTTCCATAAGTGCCATAAACTGTAGCCTTATAGTCTTTAGGTGGGCTTATCAACACTAAATTTTGGCGGTTGAGGTGAGGAACTCTGCAAAGGCAATGTTGCTCAGTTACAATACAACAGCTGTTTTTCTGCGTGACGTAATGGTGTCGGAAAATGACGTTGTTGAAGTAGGGTAGTGCAGTTGGTATGTTTGCGTGAGTAACTCTGAGCTCAGATTGTCAGTTTGAACTGCAAGTAGAATGAATCAGAACCAGCCGATAGGCAGCGCGAGTTTCGTAAAAGTTTCCTTTGTTCAGTGTCAGTGGTATACTTAACATTGGCAGCCATAGAAAGATTCATTTCAACAAGAAAACTGAGAGAAGGTGTTGCTCTCATTTTTCGAGGCAAGAACAGGGACGCCGGAGGGTGCATGACGGGACATTGCCCACCATGCCCTTTCACTGGAGGGGCAACGGAGGAGGAAGTGCCCTTTCATAAAGTATCAGAGGTAATTTCATGGTTTATCAAGATCGATTTGAAACAAATGTATTGCAGCTATTGGTGCACCCAGAAACTTCGGAATAGTTTTCTATATTTTCTGTTATTAGTTTTGAGATCAACATTGTTACTGAACATAAATAAGCATTATTGGTAACGATTTTTTGTTTTTGTAAGTCTGCATCAAGGGCGTACGCAAGGGGGGGGGTGAGTTTAAACCCCCCCCTTGAGCTTGATATTTTACAAAAATTTTATTACCTTCGCAAGGAGATTAATTGTTTTTACATACTTTTTGCTTGTTAATTTGTCGACTTAATG
>Ga0210059_1014234_pt1 | contig 11785 bp, 2 predicted proteins | sample Ectturendosymbi2_FD_188042 | JGI IMG/M metagenome (GOLD analysis project Ga0210059, IMG submission 188042) | Ecteinascidia turbinata endosymbiont from Florida, USA - Sample 2 (SPAdes) (version 2) | ecosystem: Host-associated > Tunicates > Ascidians > Unclassified | place: Key West, Florida... | reverse complement strand
TGGGGACTGGGGCACAATTGCCCCCCAAATAAGTGTTTCAAAAACACCCTGGTTTCAACAATGACACTGAGGTACTTCAGCACGTTGGATTTCCCTGGATTTTTGTGTAAACATTTTATCAGTTGACTCACACCACAACCACATTTCTTGTTTTTGTAAGCTGGTCTTCCAATTTAGGGCTTCTGAAGACAAAAACTGAAAAGAATTAGAAAAAAAGTAAAAAATAAAGTAAACAAAGAAGCTCGAAGTTTTAAACTCCTTTCAAAAATTAATTTTCAGTAAAAAAAGTGCCGCCCCCCAGAAGGTGCCGCCCTGGACCCCCAGGGCCCCCACTTGCTACGCCGCTGGATGCGGTCAATCATGGTTAATATCTTTTCGCCGCAGGCGGATGAACGAGTCCAGGCTGAATTGCGCAAAACCGAACAATATCGTCATCGATTACTGAAGCGGAACCGGAAGCAAAAGCGAGTCAGAGCGTGCAGCGAACCGGAACCACCGGCGAAGAAAACAAAAATGCGTCCGAAGAAGAAAACTTCGTTTGACGTTGAACTTAAAAGCACTGGAAAAAAGAACAGTGGAAAAGCAAGGTTTCGTAAAGAAAAGTAAGATTATTAAATTTAACCCACCTTTTTGTACTGAATCATTTAAAAAAGTTGCATAAAATTTACTCTGGAAGTTTCCAAATTGATCATCCAAAAATACGTGTTTGCTAGTTACGATTTAATGTACACGGTAGTTTTCAATATGGTAAGGTTTCGTTGGTAAGTATTTTTCAATGTGTGCTGTAGGCTCGAGGGTTAGATCATGAAGCAGGGCGTGGTTAGGGGAAGCATTTCCAGCAGTACTTGTCCATTTTACCTGAACCACATCAATCGCTTCTGTCAAGTTTTCTTGCTGCAGCAGTAGAGCGTCAGGGCTTCGATTTAACTTCAGGATTCTTCATGGCTTGCCATCCGTTGCCCATAACCGCTTTTGCCGAAACTTCGAATCTTTTTTGTAACAAGTACCATCTTCATCACGAAAAATACGCTCTTGGGCTTTACGTAACAAATCCGAACAATGATAATAAACTTCCAGTTCTATGTGAATCTCATTTCTTTTCTCTTACGCATAACGGCAAAAAGTGCATTGAGTTATTACGATTTGTTGAGTGTTATTCCTGTTTATTTCGACGTGGCATGATGCGGGTGGTTCGGGTAAAGTTTCTGCGGAAAAAATGCATTTCTCATTTCTGTTTTTGGAATGTTTTTTAAGATTTCAGTCGCCAACCTGCGCATGATATCCTGCATTGAAGTAGAAAGTCGCCGCTCGTATTTGATACAGTTTGACGACATACTAGCGGCAACTTCTGGGAAAACATGATGGACTGTGTACGCCAGGGGTCTCCAAACATTTTAGTCCGAGGACCACACAAACTGTTACACAACAGCTCGAGAGCCGAACATAAACTTTCGGTGCAAAATAAAACAATTTCACCAGATGTTTTTTGTTTAATAGTAAAATTACATTCATTAAAAAGAATGTTGGAATTGCTTCTTTGACTTTACCATGTGGGCAAATCTGGCTTCAGATGGGATGTACCTTATATTAACAAAGACCTCAGATTGCGCTAACAAACCAGCTCGGGTTAGGTCAGCCTGCATCGCAGTAATACTTATCCAACTGACATTCACATGGCTGTCTTAACGCATTGTCAATGTTTCGGGACATCTCACAGTCTAACAAATTGCTGTAACAAATTTGCGTGAGTGTTTTTTAAAAATATTAATAAAGTTTCTCTGCGAGTCGGATGAAACGGATTCGCGGGCCACAGTTTGGAGACCCTGGTGTGCACGAGGACTAACGTGTGTAACGCTTTTGTTTGTCACTAATTTCCACTGGTTCGAAAGAGGAAGCTTGTTTTTATTTGAAAAGGCGTACACTTTTTTTACGCCCGAGCAAAGTTGAAAAAATGCCTAATGCAGCCTAATCATCCTTCATTGATTTGAAAAAGGGTTTCAGACGGAAAATTCCCAGTGATTTTTCTGTGGTGTTTTGGAAATTTATCCCAATCTACTTCGCATCGTTTGCACTTGTTGCTTACCTTCTGTAAGGTCTTGTCTGAATCATTGTTAACATGTCTGAATTATGATTGGCGTTGTTATTAACATGTCTGCACAGATATTCTCATTAACATGTTCGTGTTTTGATAGGACTCGTAGAAAAAAGAACAGAAAATGAATCGGCTGATTGAGATCAGACTTCGCAGTCAAGAAATCTGCTCAACTGCTCAAACCTCGCCGAATGTTTAGCGAGAAAAAAATGAACCGAGGCGTTCTTTTCGCGGCGGTGAAGGGTTCAACTTGGGGAGATTTACTGATTGTGATGATGAAACAAATGTCGTAAAAAACATCCTGCGTCCGTGGTTTTGCTCGACGACATTAGACTTAGAAAGCGAATTGCGTTTCTACTTCTATTCCTCAAGGCAGGACCCGATCAAAAGCAGTGGGTGCTTGGGCGAAAAATTTTGAGGGTGTTGTTGTTGGTAATTTTTACGATTTGCTTCGTTTCAACGTTTTCTTGTGGGTGTGTCTTGCACCTTGATGTAGACTGGTTGCATTCCAACCATTGCAGTGAAGCAGAGGTTTTTGAGAAATGGAGTGAAGCGAATTTCCCCAGTGCTTGCTCAAACTTGTAACTTCTTTGCGGGTGACTGAATAGAAATGGGTTATGATCTGGTACACCAATCTACGTGATGATTACAATAATAATAATGTATTTTTTACCCGCAGACGCGAAGCCCATAGTACTGACGCACAGTTCCTGCACAACGCAGGTTGATAAAAACAGACAAAACAGAACGTTTTACAACGGCATTGGGGCCGGCGGAATCACAGGATTACAGACACATTCTTAACACTATTGTTCACTAACCCGTAAGGCAAACTTCCCAAAATGGGCAAATGCTTTACAATTGTTGGGCAATCAGATTGATCGCGGCATGGCTGTTGACTTTCATGTCTCAGATACGGCCAGTCCCGTTGCCACAGGGGGGATTTGGTGGGCTAAGTCTCCCCAAACAATGCATCAAGCCCCCCAAATTGAAGTATGAAAACTACATTAGTGGAGTTTTGTCAATTTTACAATGTCAAGGCATCAGCAGGGAAACAAAAAAACACTCTAGCCATAACGTCGGGTGATTTTCACCCCAAACTCACACTAATCATAATGTTGGGTGATTTTCACCCGAACTCACAATCAACCACAACGTCGGGTAATTTTCACCTTGGGACCACGTGGCCACCACTCCTGTCCGGGTGGAAATCTCCCCGGGTTAGTATTCTAGGAGTGTGAGTAGTCGTTGCAGAAAACTTGAAAGTGATCAATGCAGACATGTGCTCCCCATCTTTGGCAGTTGGCACGTGAACCTCGTTTTCTGTTTTGATGGTGGTCAGGTTCCACAGCGTTGTCTGTTCTCAAAGTTCGTGTCCTCAATAAAATGATTTGGCCTTTTACCACAAGTGCACGCACAAGCAACAAGCCTTTTTTTACTCAAGCCAGAGTTCTAGAAACTTCAGTTAGGTAAAGAGAAGTACAAGGTTCATCAATCATCATGTCCTCAATGAAGTGCTTTGACCTTTCATCACAAGTGCGCACACAAGGTGCAGGCCCTTTCTGGCTCCAATTTCTTTCCTCTGACGGAGAAGTCGTCATACATTCTCCTGCCTGTTTCTCAATGAAAACCACGAGCTGAACAGGAGCCATTCGCGCCAAATTGATTTGTGTCGTCAGGGCTTGCACTCGTGTGATCTACTCCCGTGCTGGCTTCGGTCAAAGGTTGATGGCGTGGCTTACTAGTGAACCCACATGCACCAACTCCTTTTTCCCAAATTGGTCAAGGTTATCTCAGGAGGGATCTTTTCGTAGGAATTTTGTTACACCTCAGATAACCATGGGTCAATTTGGGAAAATTTTTGTTCCCCATCGAGAACTAAAAAACTTGTGCAGATTTCGATAGGACTGCCCGAAAGAGCGTCTGAAGATGCAACTACTGAAAGAACCAGCTTTCTTCGTGAACGTTAACTAATTTCTATTTTAAGTAGAAGAACCGTTTGCCCAAATTGGGCAGAGGTTACCTGAGCAGGGTTTTAAGAAATGTCTTATTTGAATTTTTCTTTGTCCTGCTGGTCAATTATCTCCTTGCAAGATTTATTTTGAGACTAGCCATCTGATCGAAAATTTCGCAAATGATTGGTATTTCCACAGATATGTTGGAATTGTCAAAACTTAGGAGATCGTTTAAAATGTTGGCTATTCTAAGGCATTTTTAATCCTTTTGTTCCTGTACCCCTCTGAAAATTTTCAGAAACTCAAGTGTGTGTGCACGCTTTGATTTTCTCTCTTGCCTATCTTCTGAGGAAGAGAGTTTGCATACATTCTCAAAACGTCAACAAAAATACTGCATTGTTATCATGCCAGTGGAGCAAAGTTTGCAGCCAATAATGGACTATGCCTGTGGGTCAGAAACAGCATACTATGCTCACATTGTGTTAGCTTTACGTTTGCCTGGGGTTACTGTAAGTTGCTCTTTAAGAATTTTTGCATTTTATGCTCAGTGCGTATCCGTTGCTGGGGTTTCACAGCCAAGCTCCAACGTTGTAAGGGAAATCTGAATTTCACAAGGACCTCGAAGTTATTAGGCGTTGTTTAGGTAGTCCTGGCAAAAGTGGCGAGGCTCACCCACATCTGGTGGCGAGCCTGACCCAACCGTTTGTCATAAAGTTAAAGTCGCATTCCTTTCAAGAGCGTTTCAGTTGGCAGACGAAGTCTCGTATCTACGGTTGAAACCATAGCATCAGTGATTGAATCTATCCTAACATTCATACCAGTCTCTTGTATTTGACAACTTCCCCACTCGCATTATCGTCTGCAGAAATTAACTCACAGCGATTATATTCAACTGAAGTTTCAAAAATCTAGATAAAGGATTTGATGAATTTGCTAAAACAAGACGAAAAGTCAAGCAAGTTCACTAGTAGCCTATACATCTGCCACACTAAGCCCAAGACTACACCTGTTGAGTACGGAACCAGGTGTTTTGTTTAGGCTTCTAATTTTTCTAATACTCTGTCCTGATCGTTCGGTCTGCATCTTGATGAAAACTTAAAAGAGAACTTTATCTGTGACGGCTTGCGAAAAAGTTGTACTACGGTTGAATAACCACGATGACGTCATCGAATGACATTGAAAGTTTAATGAAAATTTGCCGCCGATATGAAGAGCTGGTTACGTCCTTGTGTCAATCTAAGCAGTGGTTTTTGTACCTGGGGTCGTGAAACATTTTTGAAGGGGTCGCGAGTAGATATTTCATGTACACAGCTATTTTACATCTGCTTTATTCGAGTTTTAGATGACGCCGTTGATATGTAGTGGGTTGCTATAATGGTTCGCGGCCCAAAAAAGATTGAAAACCACTGATCTCACGTTATCAGCGCCGGATTTAGATGGTGGGGGTCAAGACATATTGGAGGCCCCATGTGCGAATTAAAAATGTTTAGGGAGGGGATGATCGATGAAGTCACTAATATTTCCACATATCATTAATATTTATGACGTAATCTTGTGACGTCACGTTTTTTAAACTCAACTGTAACAAAACTTTATGATGTAACATGATATTTGACAGTGATTTAGCGATTTGTGAAACTGTTGCAAAACCGGTCACCGGAAGCATCGCGTCTTCTTTGTTTTGAAAATTTTTTTGGAGTACTGTACGTTTCTCGGCAATCCAACGTTTTCATCATTTTCTAAACGCCGGTGTGGCAGTTCCCTTCTAAAGAAGAACAGCACACGTTTAGGACAACTCCGCGAGAGTACTGGTGAATTTGGCCGGAGTGCCCAAGGCACGCCCAAGTTAACAATTAAGAAACTTAGACCCGCCCGTTTTCGTTCGAGTTCACGCTCAGTTTTGTTATCAGAAGAAAGTGTATTCACTCATGGTTTTATTAATACAACGTTAAGCACTGCGACATTTATGTTTTAATACAATCAACAAGGGTTTACTATAGCATGGTGTATTGACATACACATAGAGATTTATTACCAGTAACAGGGGTAGCGCAGGTTTTGTTCTTCCATGGAGGAGAGAAGCCCAAATTGTCAGCGGCATCATAGCCACTAAACCGAAAATCTCTCTTGTATAAGGTAGTCCATTGGTATACCCACTCGGACTAAGTCAGTTTGGATATGCCCATAACTGGATATTCTGCCTAAGTCAGTTTGGGATGTGCCCACTGCTCAACTGACCGGATGTCGCAAACGCATGGGTATTTATGCTCCAGATCGCGTCGCGATTCTCGTCTCTCATTGGTTGTTTTTCTCATCGCGCTACGTCACTCCCGTTTTCCATTCGAGACGGTAATTCCGGAGTCGCCGATTGTGTATGCAGTGATCCGGAATATTTTCCAGGCCCTCCCATAAGCTAAGCTATGCCACCAGCTCGAATCTTCTTGTAGTTGAATAGGGACAGCTTACTGCATGTGAATACAATACATAGCCAACGACGTAACTGACGGGGTCAGAGGGGCGAATTGTCTTCCCTGGCAAGTAAAATGTGAAAACCGGACCCCACCTAACCTATATTTCGGTTTTAGTATTTCATTAGTTTTCAGTAGGTTGTTGATTTTTTGCGTTTTCTGATTATTTTCCGGTCATTTAGGGTTTCAGTAAACCCATCCTCATCCGGATTCACCATCATTTCTCGAGTTTTTTGCTGAGTGTTGGCTAGTTGGCCCCGTTCAGTGACCAGTGGGTCCTACTTTTAGCTAAGTTTTCCACCCCAAACCTCTAATTATGCCAGTTCATTGCAGTTTTGTACAGTAAAATAAGAAATGCAAAAAGGAGGACACTGACATTTTCGAATGTCATCGGAGCAGTGGCGTACGCAGAAAATTTTCGCGTTATTTTTCACTCAGTGGCATATGGTGGTCATTTGTATTTGGTGTGCGCCATTTGTAACGTCACAATTTGACGTCATGTTCATGTTTCTAAAGTAAACCAACAGTTTGGCGAAGTTTGTTGACACAATATGCATATTCTTCTACACGCACTCTCCTAATTTTATGTGCCATTGCACTTAATATACAGTAAACTATTAGCGCTCCAAGCTGTAATCGGAGGAAAATACGCCCAACGCTACCATACAGCAGTGCATAACCGCAAAAATATCAGGCTGCGCGTTAAAACAGGGGAGTAAAACACACTCATGACTACGTCAGAGCAATTTACAACTGCAAAATCAGGCTGCGCTAATGTCTCTTCGAATACGAGCAGTCGAGCATAATGAAAAGTATGCGGCTGGATTCGCTGGCGCACACTTCAGTTTGCAAGATCGAATCTTGCTAAACTACACAAGAATTGAGAATGCGCATAACGTAAGCAAGAAAACTTTCGTTTTTCTGTTATGCATAAAAGTTCAGCAACCTTTCAGTTTTCCACATTCCCTGCTGTGACGTCGTCAAATGCCTGAATGCTTGTATGTTAACAACTGTTGTTTTGAGCTCGTGCAACAGTTCTATGCTTTTATCATGCTACAGAAATTGATAATGTAGCCAATGCGGTCAGCGCATGCGCTAATCAGCCACAGCAGACAAAATAAAGACAACTGTTTCGGACAAATTGAACTATCGCGGAACACAATCTTAAACATGCGTAGTAGACGAAAGGTCTGCAAAAAGTGATGAGATGGTTCCTGGATGCAGATGATAATCCAGATTCCCACCAAAACCCATTCACAATGTTCCTTGAAATTTGCATTCAAATTCATTCCGTGGTATTTTCATTAAGTCGACAATTTAGCAAGCAAATGTATACCAAAACAATCAACTTCCTTTGCGCAGATAATACAATCTTTATAACATATCAAACTGAAGGGGGTTATTAACCCCAAGTTACAGCACTGTAAAAATCGCGCAGGCGATTGATCTTTTCGGCGCAACTCCATCGCATATTAATTTCCTCATCGCTGTCACCAAAAGTGTGAGACTAATCCGAGCGGAGAACGAAAGAACGCATCTTTATTTGCAATTTTAGAATTAGCTGAAAAACATTCGCAATCACTTCACTCACAGAAGTCACCGCCCTGAGCGCAACAAATTTACGTCGTGAACGAATAGCTCGCCGATCCTGCTGATCGGAGCAGCTCGAGACACGGTGGTTCCCCGTTTCCTGCAAAGCGACTCAAGAACCATTAAAGTTTAAATAGCTGTCTTTGACCTGCGTGTGTGTGGATCAAGAAAGAGTTATGGTAACGCGAAGAGGATTTTTAGTCGGTTTTTCCTTTTCTCTTTGACTGGAACCTTGCAGTCCACGGCACTTATGGCCATTTGTGTTTCAACAAGAGAACCACTTCACAATGTAGTATTAATCCCGCAACCTGCACATTGAACCGCGACAGCACAACTTGCGGTTGGCTCAACTTTTGCTAAGAACCTCTATTCGATTTTATTCCATTTATGGGGCACCGCGCGCATTAAAATCACTTTGAGCGTTCGTGGAATCTAACATTTTCCTGCTGCCTTATCCAGTTTATCAAAAATGTTTCACAAGATAAATGTTCAACCAGGTTTTGGTAAATGCGTCATGAACACTTGAATCGAATATGTTAGAAGGACAACAGCCCAGAAAAAGTAGATAGCTGCCAAGAAAAAATTGTGAATATCTGCAAAAAGCCAATTTTTGTGGTAGTTGCTAACTTACTATGTAATTGCATAAAATTATGATGTGACTTGCATCAATTATCTTATTCAAAACATCCTTATAATTTTCTTGGAATATCCACAATAAATAATAAACTGCTAATTTCCAATTTCGTTGTGTTATAAGTTTTGAGTAAAGTTACTATTTGCTTCAAGAAAGCCGAGCGTGACTTAAAAAAGGCTTCCTCTTTTATTTATATTGAAATATCCATGATTTGCTGCATTTCTTGATTTGATTTGCTGCTTTTCTATGTGTAACGATATTACTTTACTAGAAGGTTCAACGTGGACAATTTTTGGAACTTTCAACCAAACCTTCCCGATTGGATAATCCCTAAATTTAGGACAACTCAAAAAAATTCAGTTATCTAATTAGTCCAATTTTTACTTTTGAAAAGTCTTTCTAAACAGCGCTGGGTCTACTGCTACAACTGGCATCTTACAACGACACAAATGACTTTTTTGTCTTGAAGCAAAGTTGGGACATATCTTCAAAATTATTTTCAAATGTCAATTCATTTTCACTGCTTTATTACTGATTTTAATTGCTCGATTACTACCAGGCAGTGGATGATCGTATTTACTTTTCATCAAAAGTTGAGAACCCACGAATATTGTTTTTTCGTGCAGTTTGCTACAAGTCCCCAACTGTGGAAATTGTAAAATTATTCAATTTTACTGATCTGAAGAAAGTATTTCAAAATAAATTGGGGATATTTTTAATTTTGTGGCTGGAGCAGTTGGGAAAATTTTCCAAAGTCCAAGGTATGTCTTGAGAAGCATTCAGGAAGGCAACATAAAAACAAAAAGAACATCGGAATATGATAACAGTAATGCTGCTCGTGGAAAAGCAGGACTGTTTCATTTTTCAGTATCTGCTGTCAAACCTTTGGTCCAATGCTTGACAATGAAATGCCACTGTAACCGCTTTTCGTTGCGGACATTCTTTTGATATCGATTCACAAGACCGATTCTAAACAATGCTGTCGTCCGAGTGTCTTTTGAAGTTATAATCGGTCATAAATTAACTCGCGAGTAGATCGAGCTAGCGAGTCAGTGAAAACATCTTCTGATTTGGAAGACAACAGTGAATTTTTGAGGTATGCTGCGCGTACCTGTAACGTAATTGTCACGTCTTTTTGTGGGAAAACCCGTTTTACACGTTGCCAAAAAGTTCGTGGTCTTTAATTTAAAAGCCGTGGAGCGGAAAGAAAACACGTTGGAAATAATGTTTCTACATAAAAGAGCTCTGTCATGACCGTAAAGTTGCAAAAATAACAATTGAAAAAAATTAACTTTGCTTTTTGGCAGGTAAAATGGCGCAAAACTCAAAACTTGGGTTGTTTTTACCCTCCTTGGATTTTGAAGGGTGAATTGTTCTCAATCAACGCAAACGAAACGTCAGAAAATTGCAGAACAAGAGGGAAGCGTGAGAAAAATTTTGCCAACAAATAGCTTTTTTGCAAAAAATCGCTTCCGGAAAATCAAAACTTTCTATTTTCTCAAAATTTTCAAATATTAAGATACCTTTTTTTCAAACTCATCGGATCGACTGCTGTCTTCCGAACCCGAGTATGACTTCACTGTGTCTATAGCGCAATCCGTTCCCTAGTTGTTGCCGATAATAACTTCAAAATGCACGATCGTGCCTCTGCGGGCTTTGAAAGGTTTAAGCGACTGCTGTCATGTCATCCTATATTGGCTTTTTCTTGTTTCAATCTGAGGCAATGCGGCAGCGTTTGCTGGAGCTGTGGCAATCCGATTGCAGTAAACACAAGCTTTGTGCAAGAATGAAAAAAAGGCAAAACGATGTATGGCTCGTGGTTTTTGGCTGAGACAAATTAAACTTCCGGACGATAGGACAGCTGCAAAAATTTCGTAATTTTGTAAATCAACAATTCGCACAGCTGTTCACTTTTGTTATAACCTCATGTGAAAGTTAACCAGTGAGAGCTTGAAGCAAGCAACAGTCTAGCAAAAGCTGTCTAAATTGCACATTTTAGACTGTCATATTTGTAAACATGGACACAGGAGGCAAAGTGATTTTGCATAAAAGCAGGACAAAATAGGCGAAAATCGAGCCATATCTGGTTCAAAATTGAGTAACATATTCTTCGAAACTTGTGAAGTATTCCGGAAAGTTTTCACAATTTTGAAGCTTGTACAAAATTTATACAAAATGGGTGGGACAATCAAGAAAAAACTTGAGCAAACATGAAAAAATGGACAAATTTCATTGCCCCTCCAAATATTGGCGTTGCGTTTAAAAGATGTCGCACTTTTTTATTTTACGACTGATGGAAGTTGATATTTTACCGAATTGCAAGACACTTTCATTGAAATTGTTGGAAGGGTTCGAAATTATTTAAGGTGTTCTACATTTGATCAAAAAAATGTAAGACACCAGTGTGTCTGAGGTTTTTGTTTGCACCGTTTCCAGGCACGTCATATCTGTTAAGTGCGTTGTGACCTGCACAAAGTCTGTAAACTAAAGATGTTTGGTGCAATGCACGTTTAACTTCAATCAAAATAGATAGACTAGTCTCTATGATACTTCTAAGTGTGATGTTTTCCACAAAGTACGTTGCAATTGACAGAAAAACAAACCAAATCAATTTCTAGGGTGTGCTTTGCAGCAGGCTTTTTGTTGCTAGATGGTAACGATTCGTTTTGTACTTCAAGCTAATCCGTGTTTTAATTTGTTTAAGCAAAAATACTTCAAATTTAGCAACGGTTTCATATCGTGTGGTCATGAATCAAACAGCATTAAACTTTTTCACCACCGAAAATGATGGTAGGTATCGTTGGAAACTTATCGTGGGCATTCATGATATGGCGATTGGCCGATTTGATTGTTCAACAAAGGGATATAAAAACAGTCGGTTGTGTCAGATAAGGAATACCCTAGGTATTCAGAAAACCAGTTTCAGGGCCAGTGACTGCCTGGTTCGGGTCGATGGCTCAACGCGGCGTGGTTCAAGTCACGAATTTTCTTGACTTGAGTTGAATAACGACGTTTAAAGATGATGCGATGGCTACTCGTGGCATTT
>Ga0210059_1014233_pt1 | contig 11785 bp, 11 predicted proteins | sample Ectturendosymbi2_FD_188042 | JGI IMG/M metagenome (GOLD analysis project Ga0210059, IMG submission 188042) | Ecteinascidia turbinata endosymbiont from Florida, USA - Sample 2 (SPAdes) (version 2) | ecosystem: Host-associated > Tunicates > Ascidians > Unclassified | place: Key West, Florida... | reverse complement strand
TCAGGTTTTTCCAGAAATATCTGGTTCTTAATCCCAATTTCCATGGGGGGCAAATGTCCGTTTTGTCCCCACTGCGAACGCCCATGCGATCATTGACTATTTTATATCAGGTTCAACAAACAAGGCCAGCTGATGTAATGAAACGAAGAAACGTTTTTGACGAATTGTTAGCATAACTTAGCTTTTAGCATCTTTAGCGATTAAGTAATGTGCAGTACAAAGTTATATTTGGCGATGATTTTCAATGAAATCAAGTGTCATGTCAACACCTTTTTGGGTCTGGTAGGGGGGGGATGCATCCCCTGCATCCCCCCCTGTGTCCGCGCCTGAACGTTGTATTTATACTAATCAGGATTTTCTGCCATGGCTGTGAAAATATCAACCACGACTAAACCTTGAGAGGAAAATGGGGGTGGCGGTTTCACAAATTCGACGAAATTTGCAAGACCACACATCACGTTAATGATGCACATTTTTTGTTTTTTCTTCAATAAATAAAACTTCAGTCATTACAAAAGTATCTATTAAATTCACGGCGTCGCAAGTCCAGCAAACTTTTCCAAAGACGTCGCAACGAAGAAAGCTTGAGAACCACTGCAGTGACCTGTCTCGACTAGTTAGGATTGCTAGGATAGTTGGTTTTTGCTGAGTAAGTGATGGAGCAGGTTTAATCCTTCATTTAGGTAAACTTTTTGCCTTTTGTTCCACTGAGTTGCTTGTTTCCGGTTATACCTGCTGCGATTGTTGCTTTCTTGAGGTTCATGCCGATTGCAGCTGGTCGCAAAGTCTTCCGTGTTGCAAGTTACTGTGCTTGGGTTTGCCGTACATAACGATTGTTCAGTACAAGCATTCTGTGGTGTCATGTCATGTCTTGTTTGAGGAATAAAGTGCTTGGCGTAAATTAATGCACAAGGCCCCATAAATTTTACGATAAGTGGACGAACAGCACTGCACACAGTTGCCAAAATGTTCTAGTCAAATAAAACAAATTATTTATTACGAGCAAGGCCGGATTAAAACAACGAGAGGCCCCGGGCGAAATCGTGACCGCGAGGCCCCCTAAACGCTTGGCGCAACTGCGTAGCGTTTCACATGCTTCAACTTTGCAGATGCACCGGTAAGAAACGTCAAAACTGATACGATTGGGCAGCCTAAACTTCAGAGACAATTGGGAATGACCAATGACCATGTACGATTGTACGGCGGTTCGAATGTGGTTAATTTGTTCAAACAGAAAGAAGTATCACAAGAAAACGATCTTTTGGCTACCATGATACTACACAACAATCTTGACTGTCACAGACTCTCTGACCATATTCACTACATAAATCGCTGCGTTGATGTGGATGGCATAGATTCTAGAACTGTTTATCCTTGGTCCTTGCTACGTAGATACACTCATGGGCATCCGCAAGAGGGACCAAACAGGCATTCCCCCCTTAAAATTGGGACTAGGAACCAACAATTTCTAGAAAACCTTAAATTAGCAGCTAATTTCCGATTAATTCATTTAATCGTTGCAACGACAGTTTATTTGCCGGTATGACACTGACACTGCACAAAAACCAGGTTCACTGTTATGGTGTCATGCAATGATGAGATTGCAGTTCGCTCGTGTCCGCTCCTTTGCGAGCAGAGAGTCATATTGCGAAACTTGGGAGCAGATTGTTCTGTTTGGTATTTATTGCGTAACAATAACACGGCAATAATTCTTCAAGCCAGAAGGTGGTATAGAGTCCTGCACCCAAAATTATAGGCCACTGATTGTTTGACAATTTCGGCCAATATTTGCTGCAACATTATTTTGCAGCATGAGATGAAAAACGCTTTCTTTTAAGCGACATTGTACAAGATTTACCGGTAGTCACAGATATGCATGTTCCCACCTAGCCCGTATGCTTAAGGTGTTCCGGTTGCTATTTCTTGACTTGTGCGAACCTTTGCAAATTCTTTGTTTTTTTATTCACTCTGCATAGCTTTGCAACCGCACACTACTTCGCAGAGTGAATACAGATTACTCTGACTAATTGCAAATCGGTTAAACCAGTGGTTCCCAAACACTTTCGAGCTGTTACCCCAATCAAGGTAGCGATTATGTCCTATTACCCTTAATATTTCACAGTTATCGCTCATAATACAACAACATTTTGGTTCCGCTGTACCCCCAAAAAATTGCATATTACCCCTGAGGGTAATTTACCCCACATAGGCAACCACTGGGTTAAACCATTCAAACGTGAAAAAAATAGCACGGCGCACAAACCGGATATTTCAATAGAAATGTTATTTTAATTTTTAGATTTAAACATTTATTCCGCGCCGCTTTAATGTGAGTAAAAGACACGGTTCAGAAATTAAGCAGCTGAGTATCGCCATTGGGATGGCCAGAAAGCAAAGTTACTCGTTCTTTGGCCGAGAAGTCGACGTCGTATGGTGGTCTGTAGCCGGTCTAGGACAGTTCGGCGCCGCCGTTTCGGCGATGGTGGTCGCAAATGTTTTATGTGAGAGTACTGTAGAAAATTACTACCATGCAGGTGTACGGCCACATTGCAGAAAGCTCGTCGAATTACAGAAAGCCAAAGCGGCATCACACGCTGCGTGGAGCTCTGTCAAATGCGACGAGGCCACGGATGTTATGTTAAAGGGACTTGGCATGCCGATTAAACAGTCCCCCTAGTTGCGCCCATGGATGTTTGAATACAGACTCGAATTCGGCCTGCGAAATTTCAAGACACTTAACCCCAACTTCCATCTCTGCCAGAACTAAACCAAATAACATATAGCGGCGTAAAATTAGGACTGGCGTAACGTTTAAAACGGACACATTCCCATTCAAAATTTTTCTTTGTTGTAGAGCAGTGGTTCCCAAAATGGACGGTGAAAAACTCTAGGGGGGCGGTGAGGCAGAAATGGGCGGTTGAGGGGCGATAGGAGACCCAGTTAATAATTACATTTCTGTTGTCTTACTAACGTTGAGTGACCAAATGTCATAAAAAAACAGTATGATCAACAAACATGTATGCATGTAATTTGTAAACAAAAACTTAGCGTTTTACTAAATTAAGTTTTATAGTGAAATGCACGAAAAAATTGTGTTGATATGTGTGCTAGGCATGATAGGGGGGCGATAGAAATTTGTTTGTCAAAAAAGAGGGCGCTAACCAAAAAAGATTGGGAAACACTGTTCTAGAACGATGGTAGCCCTGGGTCATAGGCGGATCCAGGGGGGGCTAAGGTGGCTGAAGCCCTCCACCTAAATTTTTTCAGATACGTTTTTTGATTGATGGTTCCCGACACAGAAACATCCATTGGGGTGATTTTTTGGATAATCTTTAATTAAACCATTTCTTGCACAGGGATAGGGACGAAAATATTAAATGCAAAGCTTATTTTGCTGAATTTGGGCAGTCTGAATGTGTTTATTTTAGTATAAATCAAACTTCTAATAAACACGTTTTTGTATAAAAAAATATAGTCCCAATGTTATATAAATACGTTAAGTGTTTACATAAAGTATTTACATTACATGTACGTTATATAAACCGCACGTACATAGGCGTAGCCAGGTGGGCAGGGGGCCATGACCTTTACAAATTTTTTAGAATATCTAGTCATTTTGTGCTTAAAGAGGCAATATCTCAAGCAAAATACTGTTGCTCGCCTAAAATCAGACATTTTGACCCATACAAAATTTTAGGCTGGCTATGCCACTGCGCACGTAAGTATTTAAACTCTTGTTTCATTTGGGTAAGATTGGTCTTCTTGTGGACAAAAGATGAATAAGCAGCAGACTCAGAAACGTCGCTAGAAAGTTTTCAATGAGGGAGCTTTGCGTTTGTGCGGGGGGCTTGATATTCTAAAAATTGACAAAAGCTTCACTGCTATATTGGAACGTTCCACGTTCCAATTTGGGGTCTTGGAGCTTTGTTTGGGGGGCTAAGCCCACCAAAGCCCCGCCGTGGCGACGGGACTGAACAGACTGTGGACAAAAGTTGAATAAGCTGCAGTCTGCAGATCATACTTTTTTTTGTACAAGCTTTTATGAACGAGTGCAGCTCATGTTATTACTGTACTTAAGCAAAGGCATTAAAATTACGCTACAATGAACTTACAATGCAGTTAACTACAGGCTAGATTAGAGCGATTTTTACAGGAATGTCAATTGGCTAGATTGACAATCTTAGAAGAGTCAGAAAAGTTATAGGTTATTATTCTACACCGTTTTCCCAACTGTCCAGTTGTGGTTCTAAGAATTACCCCTCTTTACCTTCATCCCACACGGACAGCAGCAGAGACAGTACAGCAATCAACAACACCTGTAATTTACAAGCATTGGGATCACTGGTACAAATTTTAAACAGAGCTGTTGTATTCTTATTTTACCAACGGTAATATACAATGTTACACGAATGGCGTTCACTTAACCGCACCTTTGTTTCCATAAAAATGGCTTAACCACGCCGTGCATGTCAATTTAAAAACGAAACCAAACATGTTCTTTTCTCTAACATTTTTGCTGACGTTTTTGTTATAGCCAATTTTGATTGGTTCATGCAGGCCTTCTTTTCCATAGTCTCCATGACGTTGGATTTAGGTTTTCGCAATCTTGTGACCAGTGCATGCAATTTGTTATGCATAAATTTGGTAAGGCATCACGCGCTCCAGTTTTGCCTTCAAACTCTATGTCAGGCCGCACAGACTGGTACAATTGCCTGGATGGTTCCCGAATCAGGACAATCGTCATATAAAATTACATCATTGCGGCAACATGCTTCGCTTTAATTTGTTTTGCCCAAGGGAACCTGTTTTACCAGGCACCTCCCTTGTCATGTATGACAAAACATCTCCAACCGAGCCCTATCACGAGATCAAGGGGCATGCCTCAGTACAACAGATGTTGTGTCCATACAACAAAACCGCAAGTTCAAAATCTGAATCTTTTCCTCGAATTGCTCTGGCTTATATAGGAGAAATTTCTTTGTTTGTTTTATTGTGACCTCAGCGTTCAAATCAACTGATTTGTGTTGGTTAAAAGATCCTTTTTAAATCATTTAGTTTGTATCAATTAAAACATCCTTTTTAAGTCATTTAACTCTTATCAATTAATACATCTTTTTCAGTTCATTTAATTCTTATCAATTAATACATCTTTTTCAGTTCATTTAACTCTTATCAACTGATACATTGAATACTCACACAAAAACGATGAAAACATTCACATAACAACAATCACAATAAAGTGTGGTACAACACGATGCTTTTTATAGAGTAACGCAACATCTTGTAGGAAACCATGCTAATTTCAGAATGGCATGAGTTTTTCTTATCTATCCTTTGTTTTTTGCCATCTTTTACCTCTGTGTCTGCTTGGTCATCAAATTGACATACTGTTCCAAGCCGTCGCAATCATTGAGAAGATTCATCGCATCGGCACGCTCGACACTGCTTTGGATTTCTTTTAGGGAAAGCGTTTGCTAAGTGACTAAAGGATCCCAATAATGCAATGTTCCATCAATTAATTCGGGTGCTTCCCGTACACACTGGACATAGATAGTGTTATTCTTCAATAGTAAACCAATTGCGTAGATCTTTTGCTCTTCTGGTTCAGATATGCGCAATTCAATTTCATATCCATTTTTTGTGTGTATGTAATTTGTATTTTGTAATTTTTTTTCCCTTTCCTAACGAAGTAAATTGCAACCAGATTCGGCTGCGTCACCCTTATGGTGTCTTGATGCTGAATAGTTTGCATTTATTTCACAAAGATATTAAAACATTACAACTTAATGTTTAAAATGAGCTTGACAAAGTCGATACTTGGATGAGGTCTAACAGATCAATAAACTATAATAAAACAGTTTATATGATAACAACTATAACACCTCTCAAAACTGTAACTTTGGAATTTCTATGAATAGTGTGAGAATACAGCAAATTGACAGTATCAAGTATCTTAGTGTTATAACTGATAATAAACTTTCGTGGAAACCGCATATCAATAGTCTCTGTGAGAAAGTTTCTCAAGCTTGTGGCGTAGTGTGTAAAATTAGACATTTTGCTGATATGAACATTTTGCGTTTGATCTATTTCAATCTCTTCCATTAACATTTGCAAAACTGCATAATTCATTGGGGACGAGCGTACATAACAACTGTTATCCGACCAGTGCAAGTGCCACAAAACCGAATTTTGAAACATGATTTTTAACAATAGAACATCAAGTGCAAACAATCTTTTAAATTTACTTAAAATTCTCAAAGTTCCTGATATGTAGGCTACCAACTTAATTTGGAAAAGTTTATGTATACGTATAATGCAGATATCCTGCCCTCTTCTTTTGACAACTTTTTTTCAAAACTACACCACATACATGATCCTGGCACAAGACAACAAGTTTCAGGAAATATTCATCATAAACGCGTTAGAACTGATTATGGTAAAAAAATACTGCAATATGTAGGAGCTGTTGCATGGGATTGTATTTCTAATATTATTAAAATGTTACCATTACATATGTTTTCCTATCGAGTAAAATTGCGACTGCTTGCTGGGTATTGACTCTTATGTGTGATCAGTGGCGTACGCAGAAAATTTCCGAGGGGGGGGGCAAAGTTCCGTCACAATCGCGTGAAGTCACAAATCAACTTTAGGGGAAGTGGTCCAGGGACATGCCCGGGGAAAATTTTGCAAAATTACACCTAAAAATACGCATTTTTGTGCATTCTGGAAGCAAGTTTCAGTATAATGCTTTTACGATACTTATTAGAAAACTGAACTTTTGTTGTCTGAGGCTCATGAAATAAACCGATATGCGTGCTTGGATGTTATAAGTTTTAGACATGTATCGCTTATCGAAGACGCTTATTGAAGTTTGTGGGCTCAAATCTCACGCCAGCCGAAGCTTTTTTCTGGTGTTCATTGCTACCTGTGTTAAGTTACTTAACAGCCACGTGTGAAGCAATTTTGTCAGTGAAAGAATGAAATCGTAAAATGAAAATCAAGCAGAGGAAACGTACAGTAGTCGTAAAAAAAGTGCGTAGTGCGTATATCAGTGACCAGAAAACAAAGTCAGTTTATTTTAAATTGAGGCCCTTGCCTCCCCCTTAGTTACGCCACTGCCGAATACTGTCTATACATTTTTTTATTTTTAGGGTCTGAGAGGGGCATGGCACAGTGCCCCCCGCCATCCGTACGCTAGTGTGTGTGATATATTCAGTATGTATGATATATACAGTATGTAATTTGTAAGATGTTGTCGAGCGTTGACACTGAGCACACTTTTGGTTTCTTTGTTTTGTTTTTATTTCACTCTGAACTCATGTTTTGTGCTTCACCTGCACTATTGAATTTGAGTCATTAAATCGGGGGTTCTCAAGCTTTTTCCCGTTTAGTACCCCCGAGTCATAAAACAATCAACCCGAACCCACAGGTTAGCTGGCAAAGCCGTGGATTTCACATTGTCGCATCACAACAACGCAAGATCTGGCTAACTCTACGCGGATTTTTCAATTGGCACGCATTTTCCTCTAGTATAGAGTTAAAAAATAGCAATACATGAAAACTCAACTGCCATCCAAGTACCCCTCGAAATCTTTCCGTGAACCCCTGGGGGTTCGCGAATCCCAGTTTGAGAACCTCTGCATTACATGCAGACTGGGCTTGATTAAGTGACTGCTTTGGCCGTCTTTCGCCCAACCTGTGCTGTTTGTTTTAAGCTTTGTCGACTGAAATGTATTTTATTGCTGTGTACTTACAGCGCAAACATGACTTGACTTGATGCCAAAGCACAAAAAATAAATTTCTCTTAGCAAAGGCAAATATTTTATCATAGGCTGAAATAACCTGAAGTGCGCCGACTTAGTTTGTGTGTTCAACCGTTATTTTTTTGCTTGGAGATGACTGATCTGCAGTGATGGAGTCTCGAGACCCATTTTTTGGGAGTCTCGGTCTCGAAGGTTTCAGGTCTCGTCTCGGTCTCGCAGGCTACAGGTTTCGGTCACAGCTTTATTTTCTTGAGATTTTGAATATCGCAAGAAATAGTTTGGTAAAACTTTTATAAATCAACGAGTTTTTTGTATTTGCAGGTAAGAAACATAGAAAATAGGTCGGAAAAATGCCAGAATATCGAAAAAGATTCAAGGTAGGAGTGATGACGACATACAGTATTTTTCAAAAATTTCCGCAAAATCCACATATTTTGAAGTCTCGAGTCTCGGAATTTTGGATGAAGTCTCGGTCTCGAAATTTAATCAGGTCTCGGTCACGAAGGTTACGGTCTCGACCAGTGATAGCGTGACTCGAGTCACGATTTTTGATGACTCTGACTCGACTCGAGTCACGTTGAGAAAGATGGTGACTCGACTCAACTCGAGTCACGTTTTTCACAGAATGACTCGACTCGAGTCACAATCAAAGACTCGAGTCAGAGTCATTTTTGCAAAATCTCAGAGCCTCTGATCGACAAACCCAGTTTGTTTGCATACAAAGAAATGATCGTTTTTGGTCCAGTAATGATCAAAATTGATGCAAATTTTCTGTTTTGACTTTCAAGTCGTGTTATACTATATCCTAAGGGTCAAGTAATCATAACTTGCACAGAGGTAGACCTGAGAGTTGCTTTTCAATGAGGGGCCAGAAGGGCACAATGTAGATCTACTGACACATCATCATGATCCAATCAAGTATTGCATATCGTGATAATTGCAGTCGGCCACATACTATTACTTTGAATCTTTTCCGGATAAAGTGATTTAAGCTATTGAAATACAAATCCAGTGCAAAAATATAGAGCTCAATATAATGTATATCCAAATTCCTGTCACTGTTATTAGCCTAAGCCCATGTTGCGACGTGATAACCGTGGTAAATGTTAAAAAATATACACATGGTAGGCTATAACAATGATGAGTCAATAAGAGGGATTGGATCAATGACTGTTCAAGCAATTCTGTAACTCTGATGACATGATGAGGATGCACAACAGAGCTGACTTTTTTGCTGGTCATCGTCAGGGCTCAACATTCAAAAAACACAATAAACAATAGCAACGAATTTGAGAAATTCTTATCAATGCAGTAGCCTACACTGCCCAATATGAATCAAAAATTGCGAAGAAGTTCAAAAGAATATCATAAATATCAATCCAAATCTGGTTAAGCAAAAATGATAACACTGTTCACAACGCTTTAGTTTATAATCATGGACAATTAGTAAACCATACTGCTTGGACCAGGTTCGACTAAAAGCTGAAGTAGGACAGGTTCCTTAAGCAGTTACATTGATTTGCACTGAAGTATTTCTTTGATATACACACCAAAAGCTTTATTAACCTGAAAATTTTTGGCGCAAATTTCGGGATTGAGGGGGAAATTGCCCCCATTGCCCCCCCTGGCTACGCGCCTGACTTGAACCCCCATATTTTTATCTGTCGGGATACCTTAAGGACAGGGTGTATGGCAACAACCCCCAGACTATCCCTGACCTGAAGGTAGCAATCACAGCAGCAAGAAGAGTGATCCCAAGGGAGGAATGCGGGAGGGTCATCGAGAACTTTACCCGCCGCATCCAAATGTGCCTGCAGCGCCGGGTAGCTCATTTAGAGCACATTTTGTGAGCGCCAGTGAAACAAAGAGTTATTGTAGTACAGACTTGAAACTTTGGAGGTGTCTGCTACACAGGCTTGACCTAATGTAGCTGAAGTTTTGTGTCAATCTAAATAAAATTTTGGAAGTTATTCGATTTTTGGTGATGACCGTTTTTTTTGTGTCACCCTGTATTAGGGGTTTGTTGAAAGACTGCTGTGAGACCCGCGAAAAGAGTGCTTGGGAGCAGCACGCGGCTCTCAGAACAACACTTCTGTAGACTATGCTCACAAAGTGTACGTCTATACAATGTTTGAAAATTTTCAAACCAACCATTGTGGAACCTTCATGAAATTGTTAAGAAAATAACACGGAAAATTCGAGAATACAGTGTCATTAAATATGCGACTACGAATGCAGCCTAGATTTGTCACTGTTGAAAAAATGGCCGATATTCTTACAAAACGCATATGGCAACCCTACTGTAGGCTACTCTTTAAGAATTTTTGCATTTTGTGTTCAGTGCTTAAGCGTTGCTGGATATTCACAGCCAAGCTCTAACGTTGCAAGGAAAATTCGAATTTCACAAGGCCTCAAAGTTATTAGGTGTTGTTTAAGTATTCTTGGCAAAAGTGGCGAGGCCCACGAACATCTGGTGGCGATCCTGGCTCAACTATTCATAATAAAGTTAAGTTGCATTCCTGCCCGCATTCCTTTCAAGAGCTTTTCAGCTGGAAGACGAAGCATCGTATCCACGTTTGGAACAATAGCATCAAGGATTAAATAGGCCTGTACCCTAACATTTATACCAGTCTCTTGTGTCTGACAACTTCATCACTCGCAATATTGTCTTCAGAAATTATCTCACAGCAAATACTGTATATTCAACTGAAGTTTCAAAAATATAGATCAGAAGTGGGGGACCTATTTACTACCACGGTCCGCATGAATTGTGCATTATCGCTGGCGGTCCGCAAAATCAATTAATTTTAACCTAAAATTCTACTCTTTTCTAACTATGAGGAAGAGCGACTTCTTTCAACTTACCCATCCAAGTACCTGCTTATCATGGAACTTCGTGTTGAAGCGATGTTACGCTAACTTGGGTAGCGAAAATTTTGATGCGGACCATATCAAATGTTCTCGCGGGCCGCAAGTTCCTCACCCCTGTTCTAGATAATAGGTTTAATGAATTTGCTAAAACAAGACGAAACGTTAGCCAAGTCAAGTTTACTAGTAGCCTGTACATCTGGCACACTAAAGCCATGACTGCACTAGCTGAGTACGGAACCAGGCGTTTGTATAAGACTACCAGTTTTTGCTCTGTCCTGATCGTTCGTTCTACATCTTGATAAAACTGAAAAGCAGTGAAGGAGTCTCGAGACTTCGTCTCGGTCTCGAGACCCGTTTTTTGAAGTCTCTGTCTCGAGCTCTTTGTCTCGAGACTTTACATAGGTTATTTTTTATGAAGTTTGGAAGCAGTTCCTTAAAAAAACGGTTTTAAGAAATGATTGTTCAAAATTTAGCCGTTCAAAGAGGTCAGTGCCTAAGCTTTCTTTGTTGTTATGTTGTTTGCGAGATGGAGAAAACAATTTGCCCTCTACCCCGTTTAAAATTTATACTGAATTCAATAAAAAATGTGCATGCATCAATGACACCGCTGCGCGTAATGTCTGCAACGAGAGGCTGGGAGTACTTTGCTTAGGACTATCTTTGAACTGTTTTTCCAAGAGTTTTGTTATGAAACCCATAGGCTTATTCAAAAGAGGTGGGAGAGTGCCAAAAAGTTTCTTTTTTGAGAAGCCAAATGGAACCATGTCTTTTTTGCGAAGTGCTTTTCAAAGTACTCTGTTAAAACACGTTGGTGAAGTTTTTTTTGTTCTGGGTAATGCAGACTTTTTTAAGCTCAAAAATGCCTCGGAACTCTCTTGAGGAAAAGTTTTGCTCATAAGAGTTGTATACAGAGAGCAAATGATGCATCTTGGCTGATCAGTCACTTTGAAGTAGCCTACTGCTATAGGCTTTACGGCCTTTCTGCGTTTTCTAACCGACCTACGGTGTTGCGAAATTTCTGAGTGTGTCAGCAAAAACGGAAATTTGGAACAGTTGTGAATATCAGTTTAACGCACAAATATGGAAATTATGAAAAACTTGAAAATATAAAAACTTGACAATAAAAAATAGCAAATCTAACAATTATACAT
>Ga0210059_1014232_pt1 | contig 11787 bp, 7 predicted proteins | sample Ectturendosymbi2_FD_188042 | JGI IMG/M metagenome (GOLD analysis project Ga0210059, IMG submission 188042) | Ecteinascidia turbinata endosymbiont from Florida, USA - Sample 2 (SPAdes) (version 2) | ecosystem: Host-associated > Tunicates > Ascidians > Unclassified | place: Key West, Florida... | reverse complement strand
TGTAACAAGTGTTACGTTTTAGCTAACAATAGTGTTAAGAATGTGTCTGTAACCCTATGGTTCTGTCTTCAATGCAGTTGCAAAAAGTGTCTGTAACCCTGTGATTTCGCCGGCTTCAATGTCTTGGACTACGTTCTGTATTGTCTGATTTTATCAACCTGCGTTCTACAGAGTGTGTGTGTTCATACTATGGACTTCGTGTCTGCTCACAAACAAATAAATTAAATTAAATTTAGCCTACGTACATGCAATTATATTACATATGTTGGCTGTAGGTGTAGCAGAAGTACCAAGGAGGCCCTGGATCGTACTATGTTCTGCTGCAAGATTTTCTCTTGTTGGTTCATAGTAAATCGCGTGTATTATGATTCTCCGCAACTGTCAACATGAAACTGAGCCCAAACAAAATTTGCTGTAAAATTCCTTAATCTGAATGAATGAACAAACATTTATTGAGGATTGTTTTGCAGAAGTGGCCCATCAAGCTTATCGCTGCCAATTTGGAACCTTCACAAATGTGTTTTATGCATGAACAGTGAAAAACCTTGCATGTGTATGGTATATACAAGTGCACGTGGTTTGATTTATGCCAAAAATATGGGTGGCGTATGAATGACAAAAACTTTTTAGAGTTTGTGCACCTCCTGTAAACCCATTTGAAGCATGACAGAAAGTTAAAAAAACGAATAGATTAGAATTGATCGAAGGAGCTCTGCGGTGAAACAGTTGTTGCTGAGTTCCTAGCAGCAATTACTGAAAACTTTGCATTTATGTTTGCGGTAACAACTGTAATGAAATACATTTGTGATTTTTTGAACTTCAAACAAACATGTTTGTCTTCAGAAAAGTCTTGAAACATTGCACTATGCGGAAGCGTGGGTATCATAACGAATGATTTTTTTGCAGTGGAATTACATATAAATTTAGAGTAGTCTTGTTTGATTATTGTCATATTTGCAAGATGGACTATTACTGGATTAAGCACTAACTACTGAGTTGAAGATTGAATAAAGCCGAGCCAACATGGCGGAACCCATAGAGAAGACGATGAGGATGAGAACGTATGTTCTCAAGGAGATACTGAAAACTGAGAGAGATTATGTGGATACACTTAAGTTTCTTGTTTCGGTGAGTCATAATTTTGTAGGCTTCCAGACGTCTGTTTGACATCTTGAAAAGCAAAAGTTGAAGAAGGAAACTTGCAAATATGTTCAAAAAGTTGTAAATTTTTTCTAAGTAAGACGTCTCTGCGCGCGAAGCCTTGACTGAGTAGCCTATAGTGCTGTGACAGTACAAATATCAAATATTTTTATATCTTTTTGGTGACAAGTAATAATGATTATTCATGGGCTTTTTCTTATAGTAAATGTCCACGTGTACCTTGGGACAACTTGTCACGTCAGCTTTTTGGCAACTTTCGTTGGAACATAAGCAATTTCAACGCTTTCTTTAAAACTATACCTGGGTTCCATCTTTCCTTGAAATATATATGTGTGTGTGAGTACTCCATTACGTTTTTTTCAAAAACGTTTTGGCGGATGTAAAACCGAATGAATTTTTGAAAAATAGCTGTTGAACTTTAAGGTGTAGAGTTTTAGAATTGCTTGCAACAGAAGTGCCAATCCGTTGGAGTTGTTTGTTGAAAAACCAACCGAAAATTTGAACACCCTATTGAACAATATTTTGGCAATGCTGGCAAAAATTAATCACAAACATATTACAAAAACTGTTTATAATATTTTTTGCTTGTTTCTCTGAACAAGTGCACGCTGGTGCTGTTTAGACTTACACCAGGTTGTGAAAATGCAGCGTTAGCTTTAGTTTAAATGCAGCGTCGGATCCAAGGAAAACCTTCAGAACAGAACTGTCGTGGGCTCACACTTTTATGACCCCGACCGACTCATACCAATCACAACAAACCCGTAACCCAACCCGTACCCAAAACTCCTAAATTCAGGCCCGTACCCGACCCGGCCCATAACATGCCAGTGTCTATTTTGCCTCATCGAAGGAAAAATAGATACTGCTGGCGCTATTTTGCCTTCTATGTACACAAGGTAGTGGATCATTTACAAAGTCTGGATGAAGACATGTAGCACGACAGATATCTTTTCGATCAACACTTGCTACTTATTTTTCTACTTGATGAAATAAGCATTTACATTTTTTTGTGCTGTAATGTAACCAAACAAATACTGCAGTAATTAGAAACAAGCAAAGACACACTTGGCAACAAAACACATAAAAAATCGGGTACTCGTCGGTTTTGTAGCACTCAGTGTTATAGGCTCTTCCTCAACCCAATGGTGAATTATACACTACAGTACTATGAATGCGAACTAGTCTATATTGTACTTTCAGTGATTCAGTTTCAGAGAACGTAGCTTCCTAAAAACACATGACCTGTGCTGTCCTTCACACACTGCGAGTGAACACTACCACACTGCACTACCACATATCGTTCAGTTCAGTTCATAGCACAACCAGCACACAACGTACAAACAACATACATAGCCATAAGCGTTGTTCGCTCTCAGAGCTCCGAAAAACTTCTTAGGCCCGATACAAATTCCACCAGAGGGCAATGCTAATGACAACTGCCGTCACAAAAAATTTCTTCATCATCCACGTGAGTGCTTCAAAAAAGTTAGCGGACTGTAACGGTACCCACGAAAAAACAAACGTATTTGGGCTGTTAACTGGCCCATGAAAACCTACGGTTAACGGCCATTTTTGCGGCCCATGGGTGGCCCATGCCATCTCTACTTCAGACCACATGTACCCTTCTGGCATAACATTTGGGTATTTCCCTAGGAAACTTTTAACAGTGTTATGTTGATGAAGTACTTTACAAGTACATTTATGTAACACAAGTCTTCCGATACAATATATATATATATATTACAAACATTGAACGGAAATACCGTACCCATGAGTTGATGGTTTTGCGTCCTTGTCCACCTCCCAATACTTAAACCTTTCCAAATGTATTAGCATATCGCAAATACTGGCCTGTGTTGGCCCCTCATAAATTAAAAAAAATTGCGTTAGTTAAAAAGTTTTTGTTTGAGAAAACACAGCTCAATCTTGGCAGTAGAATAAAAATTGTCGTGGGCAACATGAAACAGTCAGTATATTACACAGTGCCTGAAACGTCGTTGCGTTTACGACAAAAGGAAGCACAGAACAGTGTACTGGTTTCGAGTATCTGTGTTTGTCTATGTGATTTACTCTGTTTTTTTGCGTAGCTCATTTATTAACTGACCTCTTCTTTATTGTAGTATGTTGAAAAAACATTCGATACTGTAAAGCAACTGTTTGCAGATAGTGGCTGTAGTGGGTTTTGTAGCAGAGAACAGGCAGCACATTGGCGTCGCATGTTTTTCTTTGGCGTTGCATATTTTTTCTAAGTTTTAAGCATATTTTTCTGAATCTTTAAATGTTGACACAAGGTGACTTTCAGTGCAAGTAACTGTTTTGATTTCTGCACATTGTGTCATGTTCGTTTGACTGAATTTTCAATCATACGAAGTTACGTGTTCATCATCAACACATCAACCAAACTATTCTAGTGATGAATATGGTATCTTGTCAAAACTAACTAAAGATTTGGATGTCATTAACCTAGTTAAAATCTCCCGATACAACAGCAACTTTTCAAAAGGATTCAGCTTTTAGGAACAATATTAGCGGTAGTAGTTTCAGTGTGTTCTTACGACGTAATTTCAATTCTTTTTTGGCAGTAGTTTTAAAGCGATTTTTAACATTAAACAATGTAACGGGTTGTGTAAGAAGTATGATGTAATTTAAATATTGGATTGTACTCTCAAACAACAAAGGTGTTCCAATATGGTGAGGTGGCGATCGTGTATTACTATATGGCAATAATAATTAAAAGCTAGAGTTTTGCGTGCTTGCCCATCAAAGCTAAAATTGCAAGTGGTAAATACGTCTGTACGTGCTCTTCATATTCAAACTATGCCATCTGATGGGCAGACCAATGCTTGGAGACTAGTTTTGGGAAAACATTGGCGTTAAACGCGTGGAGGGATCAGAACCGTTCTGCAGAACAGCTTTGCGATCTGTGCCCAGATCTGACATACAGATGGTTATTGAAACACTAATTGTAGTTTTTGTTTTATTCATAAGAGTAAGCTCTTCAACATCAACGTGTTTTGGTTATGTAAAAATTTTGTTGAACGTGAAAATCACGTGAGGATATAGAAGTCCGAACAAAAACACTTTTTCTTTTTTTTTTGGAAAGTGCGGTGGGTTGGAGTTGCATTAATTTGAGGAGCATATCGAGGCATGTCTTTATTTCTGAAAACAGGGTCTGAGTTGCTTTTCTTAAATTTTAGTAAGTGTATTTGTCACCTTAATTTTCTTTATATGCTTAGGTTTTTATGGAACGACTGAAAAAAAGAGAAGAAGATGAAAACGACAAACTCATACCTACCGGTTCTGCTATGCTGCTTCTCTCAAATGTGGAAGATTTGTACAAGGTTAGTGGTCAGCCATTTTTTCTTTGATGTATTTGACTTACCACGAAGAGATGCGTTTGCTAAAAGCAGAAAAACTTAAATGGCGTATTACTAATAAAGCGTGGTCGACATTCAAGAGATTTGTTGTGCGCGTCGCATTTCGTTTGTCACCTTACATTCAATTTGATGTGTTTGTAGAGATGCTGTTTCTGTTTGGCAAAAAACGTATGACTATCTTAGGGCTACTACACAAGAGTCTCAATTAGTCGTGGAGTTAGAGTTGGCAAAAAAGGTTAGTTTAGTGTTGCTTTCACGTTTTTTTGCGTCCAGCTTTTCATCAAAACCTTTCATGTTCAAAAGCCAAGTAAGGTCGTTTCATTAAGCAACAAGAATTCTTATCATAACTCCAGTCTACCATTCAACATGAAAGTGTGGGTAGTATTAAAACGGTTCAAATTGGGGAGCACGCACTTGCTCTCAGGTGAAATAAAGCTGTTGCAGATTTACAAACAATTCGCATACTTTTTTGTGACTGAAGCGTCGCAAGTAATTCATTTTGTGTCAGCTATTAGTAAGATTGACATTACAATAAGTTTTGAAGATTTGACGTCAAATGTTATTCGTAGCACAGCAACCGCAGATAAGTGCAACAGGCAGCATTTGTCATAATGCCCTATTTCAAAGTGGTCAAGGTAAAAATCATTTTCTAGCCAAAAGTGTGTTTTGAAGTCAGTGAACAACAAACCCCTGCATTTGTTTTCTTCTCTGAATATGCAGAACTCATCTAGCTGATTAAATGTTACAAGTCACAATACCGCTATGTGTAAAAGGTTCAATGCATTCCTGTAGATTTCCAGGTGAGATTTCGACTGAAGTGTGAAGGATCCGTAATTTTACTTTGTTGAGAACCCACGTCGACGCATTCATGCGTGGGCGCATCACCACGGGTTCGTTCGCATCCAATGTAAAAGCTGCACAAACAGCAGACCGCAACAAATCGACTTGATCGCGCCAAGCTTTGAATATTCCTGACCAGGGGGCAACCAGCTCTTCATTTCGGGGGGGGCAATTTTCATGATATTTCATTCAATGACGTCATCGTGTTCATTCAACCGTGGTACAAGTTTTTCACAAACGGTCACGTACAATAATGTTTTTTTGCCCGCAGACACGAAGTCCATAGTACAAACACACATTTTGCACAAAGCTGGTTAATAAAAACAGACAAAACAGAACGTTTTACAACAGCCTTTGAGGCTGAATCACCGGTGTCTAGCAAAATTTCTGACTTCACGCCATGTGCGCATGCACAGAGCAACATTCTACATATAAAATATGCTGAGAAAACTGATGATTATGGCTTGGATTTGGTGTTTAGGTGAGTGTGTCGGTTTAGGGTTTATGTTGCAGTTAGAAAAAGAAATAATTGAAGTCTAAGATGAAGTCCAATATTTTGCACTGGTTTTACTTATTCCCGTACTGTAGCATGTCGTGGGTATCTGACATCTAACCAAAAAGTTTAATTTACACAACACACATCCAAAAAGTAATAGCCAAACTTTAATCCTTTACTCTGAGAAGCAAAATTAATGGCAAAAAATAATGGGTCAGAAATTTCGCTTGACACCGGGCTACATAAACTCATTTAACAGAACGTTTTGTAACGGCGTTGGAGGCCGAGCCTCAGGTTTACAGACGCATTCTTAACACTATTTGTTCACTTGGTACAACACTGCTGCAGAGTGGGACGCTAATTCCTAAACTGGTCAAGCCCAGGCAAAGTACGAATGCGTTGTGACACGCACACCCTCAAACGAACAAACACTGCAATGTCCGAGCACTCCGTCCCAAAGCAAAATGCGGTTGCAGTGTTCAAAGAATAAGGAAGATTATAAACAATCTGACTGCGTCAAATCAGGCAACCATTACGTTATTAGACCTTCTGCGCCTTTCGAGAAACAAGTGCATATTTTTTCTTAATACAGCCTCAAATGTAAGAATGTTATATTGAACCTGATAAGTCATGACTACTAACACTCTCCAGGGCAGGTTGTTTAGAGCTCTGCATCCAAAATTATAGGCCACACGAAATCTTTGCGTGTATGACTTTCTGAAATTCCACCATTGTGGTCTTTCGTTTGAGCGAGTTCTTTTATCCACTGCTAACCCGCCTAGATATCGGGGCAGGTGTTGAACAGCCATTCGGTTGTCTCATCGTCCAGAACCGTCAAGCCGTGTAGTCCGCGGGGGGGGCCGATGCATTGGACAGTGGAGGACGACATGGTCGACGGTTTGCTCTGCGCCACACTCACAGGCAGCAGAGGAGGCCATACCTCATTTGTACAGGCAGGAGCGGAAACGTCCGACACCACCATTGTGATAACTGTGATGCATACATGGGCGTACTAAAGGAACGAAAAAGTACGTTTTTAACTGCATTTGAACACCGGGAGAAGAGGCTCGCAACTTGTTTGCTGCATAATATTTTTATTGCAGTTGTGTCTGAATGTCTTTGTCATCTGAGAGCTCAGTATCCAGTACAGCTGCCAGATATCCGTATTGGTTAACAGATTTTAGATTCTTACCACCGATCTGTCACTAATGGGGTGACTGTGCTTTTTGCACTTTTAGCCTCAAACGTCATACAAACACTTTTGCTGAAGTTGAAAATATTTCCATGTGATTCTGCATAAGCCTGACACACAGATAAAAGTTCTCTTCGCAACATTTCCGAAAATGACAACTTTTCAGTTTTAATCAAGATGCAAACCGAACGACCAGGACAGAGTAAAAATTAGTATTCTCATACAAACAACTGGTTCCGTACTCAGCGAGTGTAGTCATGGCTTTAGTGTTACAGATGTATAGGCTACTACTACAGTAGTAAGCCTGCCTAATTTTCGTCTTGTTTTAATAAATTCGTTCTTGCCCTATTTTTCTAGCGTGTGCTTGAATTTTTTAGCACAAATGAAGATCCCAAACTTGAAAATAGCCGATGTCAAGGGTGAGGTGATCTTTGAATGCTACCATTTCGGGCGAAACGGATCAGGTGTATTTGGGGCAAAACGGCTTTTTTCTGGCATCTATGAGTTGTGTGAAAGTTTTTCGAAGCACGTTTAGGGTTATGAGCTTTCAGGACATGCACTGGTTGCAAACGTTAGGGCCTTGTAAAGCGTCATTTGGAGCCAAAGTGGTCTAGTAGGTAGGTGCGTTCAACACTTGACTAGCACTCATATGACACTTTCCTAAACCTTTTTCCCAAGCCGTAGTACTGGGATCAATCCAGAAAGACACTAAAACGTGGAACAGTCCTCAACCTAAATTTAGTTAAAAACTATCAGGTTTCGAAGCACAAATTCAGCTAAAGAACGCTTTTGTAAGAAATATACTACGTTAATAATGGTGATCCGCTTTGCCCCTAACAAAAATAATTATCAAAAGGTCGTAGAAGAACAAGCGGTTTGACGAGGCACTAACTGCTATGTCAAGATTTCTCTTATCAATTTGAAAGTTTCAGCGATTTTCACGGTTCAACAGTACCCTAATGTTAAAAAGTTTCACGAGGACAGATTGAGGCCTGTCTAAGACAAAATAGTACACGAACAAATAGATAAAAAATGCCTTAAAAATACGAACATTTTAAAGTATCTCCCAAGTTGACCGTTCCAGCATATTTGTGGTTGAATAGCAATCATTTACGAAATTTTCGATCAGATCACCTGTCTCAAGATAAATCTTGTAAGGAGATAATTAACGAACAAGACAAAGAAAATTTAAAAAAGATTTCTCAAAAATGATTAGAATACAAAATTTCATCTTTATTCTTTGAAAGTTTCTACAAATGTCAAAATTGCTATGCAATGTTCTGAAAATTTCGGGGGGGGAAATGCCCCAAATGCTCCCCCCCCTGGTTGCGCGCCTATTCCTGATGTGACTTGTTTTTCCACAGCAAAGACGTACGTGCACAGTGCTCAAGCGTTGCACGGGAGAGCACAGTGTCAAACTCAAAAATATGTCAATAGGCACAGTGAAACGTTTGCAAGTGTTGTATGGCAATTTAAGCCATAAAAACTTTCCTGTAAGATTTTTGAATCTAATCACAAACAAATACTTTTTGACATTTCTGTTTTTTCTTAATTTATCAAGTAATTTGAACAAAATTTTTCTGTAGGTCATATGATAGATGATCAGTTGTTTAACCAAGGTTGGCCGTTGTTATGAAAAAGTAGTTCACTCACAAATTAAGACATTTTTTGCAAAAGTTTACTTCGAGGTATCTTATGCTATGAGAAAAACTTTTTTGGATAAGATCTACTCATTTGTATAGATAGAGTAATCACAGCAATTCAACACTGCTTACATTTGTATTTTTTCAAAGCCTGCATTGAATGATATAAACGAGGCATTGTTCGAAAGTCCTTTCAGAGCATTGTCTCTATCACAGATTTAAATACGCCTCTTCGATTTAGGCTGTGGTTCTTACGATATGGCTTCGTGGCACGTCAAAGTTATGCATTATGTCTTGAGATCACAAGTCGCACTTAAACTAACTTCTTGTGTGCGTGTGACATATGAAGTGATCACTAATGTCGTGAATGAGAACATCATGTAATGCAGTCTGTGTAACTCCCCTCCGGAATCGAGTTTTTTTGCAACAAAATCTTGACTAGCTGAACACTGACAAGCTAACGAGGCAGAAAAACTAACAAGTCATTTTGTGGCACGTAGTTAACATGAAACATACTTTTCGATTGTTGAAAATCTATTGTTAACCTTGCTTTATTTGAATGACGAACGTCTTGTTCAGATTTTCTTCTTTTTATTGGGGTTGATTCATACAAGATGGTGATTCAAGTCATCGAATTATCCAGAATAACAGCAAAGCTTGACTTCACCAGTGAAATATTTGAGTTCCAAACGGATTCAAACATAAGCAATCATATCAAATGTACACATCTTTTCCCATCGCTCAGATGACATTAATGTCTTTAATCAGTTGTAACCTTGGGTCTGTGCAGCTCGCCGGATGTGTCAGATCATCAAGCATGCTGCTGCGAACATACTCAGTACACGTTTGTCGCATCCATCCTGTCCTTGCTTCGTTCTGTGACGCGCCATTAGATATAATTAATGTGCCTGAAACTTTCTGCTACAGTCACTTATTACAAGTCTAAATATTTGGTGTTGTCAGCCGATACATACCAGAAAATATATTGGAAATAAGACTTTACAGCAAGCAATGCCATCCATCTCAGAAAGTAGCGTTGAATGGATGATAAAGTTTGACGAGGCACTTGTTCAGTTAATATTTTTACCATAACCTTGCAAAAGGACTTTTTCAGCGCGTTTTATCGTTAAGATCATCTGTTTGGCATGCCAACGACAAATCCATTTGCTGAGTTTTTTTGTAATTGCAGCGAAGCCGGCTGCTGCAGTGATAAAGTGAAGTGCTCGAAGGCTTGCAGTCATCAAGAAAATATTGGAAAATCTATAAAATTGGAGTTTTTGTCTCTTTCTGATTAAATAGATATTTTCAATCGAATTTGGATTATTCCACCAAATCCTTTACTTGATTCATGTTCCACTTTCCTGTTTTTGTTTTGATTTTGACTGTCGGGAGTGTCATCGCAAATGATAGCCATTTAAACTGGCGTTGTTAATGCAGGGTCTTGGAACTTGAGATCCCAACAAGTAAAGACAAACAAAATTCTTCAAGATTTTTTCCTGAATTGACAAAGCCCTGTGCACATTACATTTCCGCAGCTCTTTTGTTGAAGTACTCCGTGTGCCGCGTTCCCTGGGTGTGGAAATCGCTACTGCTTTTCGAAAATTTGGAATTGGTTTTTAAGCAAAACTCTGCCACTTACGAAAAAGTGGTTAGTGCAGTAAAATTTGTTTCGTTACACATAGGAAGCAGATTCTTTCAAAATTGTGTACACGTAAGAAGCATGAAAACACAAAGCATTTTAGAAGTCATCATCAGGTCTACTAAGTCTCACATTTAGACGCGTAAAAGCTGGAGACGAGGGTGTTTCATATCCCACTTTGCTTCAGAATAGGGTATGGTGTATGCTTTCATATTATAACATCTTTCTCATATGCATTCATATCTTTTTCATGACGAAGAGGGTATGATGTATGCATTAATATCTTTCTCATAACGAGTGTCGAGAAAGTTCTTGTTAAATGGGATTACAACACTTGCATGTTAATATATTTTGAGTTTGGAAGCACTCATGAGTTGGAAGGATACTTGGATTGTGTCGTATCCTTGAACTCACACCCCCCTTTCACGAAAATATATTTACGCTCCTTATCACATCGGCATAAAGCGCTGAAAAGTGGTTTAACAACTGAAGGGCTCCTTGTGTAGAAAAAATTCCATTCTTATTATCGACACGTCTTTCACTGCTTGACATGACACACCGTACAAAGGAAATATAACTATAGGTCTTGTAGCTGGACACTTGCACAGGTCGGCAATATAACGAGAGAAATTTGGATCAGAAGGATAAAGCTACGTTTGTGCAGCCTCTTGAAAAAAATTTTGCCATCCTTGCTTATATTTCGATTTGAAACTTGTGTAAGTTACACTTGCGTAAGTTATTCTCGAAACGACGCAACTGTATATTTCGGGCGAAAGATATGTGCTTGTTTCCGCTTACGCCAGTTTTGACTGTCTTCGTTGGTGTGCCTGAAAATAATTATGAGAAAGTGATACGTCACCGCAAAATGTTGCCCCCTTGCCCTTTTCAGAGATCAAGTCTGGTGCATTACTATCTCGCAACTGATCACTCGATGCGGCCACGGTTATAACCATCAATGTGGTGGGTTTGCAGGCGTTATGGCAGCGTCATTTCGGGATGTGCTCTACTGGCTGAGCGGCTGATGCCAAATACTGTTCATCCGGACTAGTTCGCCATTACGGCAAAGAGAGATGATACCGTTGTGTTATTCATTTGGTGATAGATAGCGGTGCTTCGGAGAAATATCAGCTATTCTGCAGTAGCTCCGTTCATCCATTGTTTTATAACTAGGGCAAGTTTTTGTTGCAGTAAAAAAAGTGAGAAAGTTGCATTTATGCGCAGGAAGTTGCATTTATGCGTACATTTGACTGCGAAAGACTTGACACAACCTATTTTCGTTTGCATGGACTTAGCCAAAAGCCAAGATTTTCCGCTCTTCCACCTCTAATTGAGTTCGGGCACTGTCGTACTTGGCTGGGGTTGTAAAACTTCTAGCTTGCAAACCAATGAGACGCAGCTAATCCGTCATATAGCCCTTTTTCATGCAATCAAAGAGAATA
>Ga0210059_1014231_pt1 | contig 11788 bp, 8 predicted proteins | sample Ectturendosymbi2_FD_188042 | JGI IMG/M metagenome (GOLD analysis project Ga0210059, IMG submission 188042) | Ecteinascidia turbinata endosymbiont from Florida, USA - Sample 2 (SPAdes) (version 2) | ecosystem: Host-associated > Tunicates > Ascidians > Unclassified | place: Key West, Florida... | reverse complement strand
ACTCTGCCCGGGTTTCCATAACCCTTTCGCATCCAAGCAGACAATTGTTGCTATGTAGCAGTTCATAGTTTTGTGCCAAGAAGTCAAATCTCCAACTTCTGCAAAAACCAGCCGCTTGAGGAGCCATGCGCACTGTTGTGTACAAGCTTCACAAGTTGTCCAAAAGCATTTCATGATGGTGAAAAAATCCTCCAAGGCGCCGGCCTGCTGCATATGATGGAGAGGAACCTTCTCGGTGGATCGCCCCTGTAAAAGAAACAAAGAGAGCGCGGCAGCAAAAAGAAAAACAACAACAACAAAAAGTGAAACAGCAATAAACAGTCAATTCATGCACGCAAAACACACTAGAATTTAAAACTGTTGTTGCACTTACAGTATATACTTTTCTGACCAAATCAATGGTAGATTATCGTAAATCCAAGTTGTACAGCCCTAACCTTAGCGTCAGTTCTTACATCGTATAGGATAATCAACCACTATATTCATTAACCAGTTTGTCTTTTAACTGCCTCTTGAAGGCAGGTAGCGAAATATCATACAAGGAAGGATCAATGGAGACCCAGATTTTTGGGCTAAGGTGTTTTAGAGATCTTTTGGCTTTGACTGTCGAAGCCATTTGCCAAATGTATCCACCTCGTGTGGCAGCACGTGTTGCATGGGAATGGGCCTGACTTACGGGAGTAAACAATTGATCGAAATTGACAGGAATTATAGGTTATTTGGCGGGCCGGATTAAATTGGTCGGTGGGCCGGATGCGGCCCGCAGGCCGTAGTTTGGCCACCCCTGCCCTAATGGATAAGGCGTCTGACTTCGGATCAGAGGATTGGCCGTTCGTGCCCTCTGTCATCATTTGCTGTTGTTTTTTGATTGATCATGTGGAAATGGTGCAAATTCCTTGTTAGAATAATGTTTCAAAAATAAGTTTCTAATTTTACTGTTAACAAGTTTAAACAAGTAATTTTAGGTGTAAAGAAAAGCGGTCCGTGTGTAGCAATGTCACAACAACAAAACTGAATATCATAAAAATTTGTTGTTAGTAACCAACCAGCTGCTTCAATTGATAAACGTCCTTACGACCTTTTCACTGAAAACAAAAACAACCTTTTGAAATTGATTTATGTGCTCGCGGGTCCTTATTTGATCTTTATCTAACTTATTACAAATTTAACTGGTAACTATAAACTTCTCACAATGCAAATCTAACCTTCATTTACGACACAACACACGCAAAAGACTAAATTCCCAGGCAGGCAGATTGTCTAGAGCAGGGTTCTCCAAACTTATTTGTCCATACACAACGGTCTGCGGGCCGGATATCTTACGCAATGCCTTTATTTCGGGATATATTACATTCTGCCAAATTAACACGTACGTTTTACGTATATTTATTCCGTTTTCATTATTGACAAAATGTCTCCGCGGGCCGGATGAAATGTCTTCGCGGGCCGCATTTGGCCCCTCGGGCTGTAGTTTGGAGAGCCATGCCCCTAAAGGAAATATAAAAGGGACAACGTCAATTTTGTTGCGAGTTCAAAGCTTTTTGATGGCTGAGAGTGCGAGAGTGTTTTTCGAAGTGTGTTCAGGATTTCGATTCATAACGCATGAAACTATGGCCTCATGCGCCTTACTAGTGCAGTGTGTATTGAATTAGCATAACCTTGACCTGTTGTCGGGGCCATAACCAGCTGATACCGGGGTTTTCCGGAAAGCCGCCCAGTCTTCAGTCCGCCCATGGGCGCTTATTTTAGGTGGACGTTTATATGGTGCTAATATTTGAGTTGAATACTACCAGCATTTGTACCCGTCACCTTACACAGTACGTCTAACGTTATACCGTACTGAGTTTGAATACTATTTGTAGTTGTCACCTTACACCAGTGGTCGGCAAACTTTTTTTATCGCAGCCCAGATCACCTTTTTAATAGCTATTGAAGGTCCACTACATTTGAAACCACCAGAACAAAACGAATGATTATAACTTCTTCATTATTTAATTATTACCGTAACAGCTTCAAATGTGGTTTTGTGTGCACGTGTAGTTGTTCAGACACAAGCAGTATGCAACTGCCATATAACAGCCCAGGCGGTTATTTGGTTCACGTCTTATTTTCCCAATTTGTCTTTTTTCCAAACTGCCCAGTGCGGAATTCCGGAAAACCCCGGTATTATCCGCGAGGGCTAAAGTGATTGTAACTTGTTGTCGTACTATTTTTTTGGGGAAAAATTATGTCACTTATTGTTGTACCTGACAATTAAACACGTTTTTGAAAAATTCAGGAGGGGCAATTGCCCAATGTCACTACTAGGTTCACAAATGTTTTCTCCAAAGCTTACAAAAATCGGTACTCAGTGGGATTACCATCAAACAAGGGACATCACGTGCGGGCACAGGGCCCAATCTGAAGATATGGGATTCTAGGATTTAAGTACGTATCGGTGATTTAAGATTGATTAATAACTTTTTGTATCTAGACTCATCTTTCTTTATCTTGTTTTATTAGGTGTCACAGTCTTCAGTATAATTGATGACCAAGCAACTGATACCGTTAAGCTCTAAGTACATTTTTTTAACCATGTGCAATGAGTTCAAGTGACAGAGATACTGAGGCAAGCCCAAAGAAAACGATTAAATGGTACACACAACAACTTAATGTAGAGTGTTCGAAAGATCCAGATCTCAAAGACTGGCTATAAGCAGACAATCGGAATGAAGACTTTAGTTATTGTAAATGCTGCCACATCACCTTTGAAATGTAAGCAAGTCCATGTTGCTGCGACATCAAGATTCAGACAGGCACAAAAGTTATTTAGCAAAATAATATATAAATACAGTAGAATTCGCCCATAACGACTTCGGTTATATAACGACAAATCGCCTATAACAGGGGTCAGCAGCGTATGGCCCGCGGGCCGGATCCGGTCCGCCAAGTAAAATTATCCGGCCCGCAGACCCTTTGCAAATTGTTTACAAATTGAAAATCAGGAGTTAATCTTACTGTAATTGCATAAATTCCCAAGTTTTAACAACATCATAAACAGAAAAGGGAACGGAATTGTTGGCGGAAATTAGTACGGCCCGCCAGACCTTGCAGAGTACATTTTTGCCCGCGACTAGGGAAAGGTTGACGACCCCTGGCCTATAACGACACTCTTTCGTCGGCCCCGGCAGAATTCCTATCTTTTACGTGAATTTCAGTTCGGCTATATCGTCACTTCGCCTGTAGCGGCCCTTTTTGTTGGTCATCGCAGTACTTTGTTCGTTTATAACGTCTGTTGCAAGTTTTCTTTATAGTTTGATGTGTAAGTTCAGCTATGTGGAGCCAACACACAACATTTTTATGACTGAATATGAACACAGCGGCTAATCGTTGAGCCGTAACAGGTGCGACTTAATATTGGCACCATAGGATTGCGCAATCAGCAACAATGGAGGCAAATCGTTACATGAAGTTTATTGTAGTGTATTAGGGATTGTTACGACTGCAGTCAGTTTGATCTCGATAGTCTTGGTGAAACAGTGCCCAAATTGTCGAACAAAAGACGCAACATCCCATTATGGAAAAAGTATGACATTTTCGTTTCGCTCAGTATAGTGAAAATATTACGAAAGTGGCATAACACCTTAAAAAATTCGATATCCCAACAACGACGTTGACTACAATTGCAAAAATACTGTAAAGACAAAATAGTTTGTCGTCTTTCTCATAAGAGTATAACACGAAACCCCGTTACAGTAAGCGGCAATCCTAATCAAAGAACACTTTTACCCTTGCCAGGCTTAGGCAGTGAACTAACCAGAAAGATTTGTTGCAGTTCAGCTATATCGACAGTTCGCCTACAACAAGGGTCTCAAACTCGAAATGCTTCGAGGGCGAAGCAGAACCGTCGCCAGAAAGTTTTCACTAGGGAGGCTTTACGTTTGTTCAGAGGGGCTTGACATTCTGAAATTTGATAAAAACTCCATCGATTTATAGTGTTTCATAATTCAGTTTGGGGTGCTAAGCCCCCAAAATGTCCCCCATGGCGACGGGACTGGGGCGGAGTGAGGACTATAAAGTAAGCTGGGTCCGCATTATGACTTCCCGAGGACCGCATTATGACGCTGATGCAGCAGTGGCGGTACCTGAAGATTACTGGAAACAGCTTTCACATTTTATTTCCTATGAAAGGTATCATGAGTTATAGGCAAGTCACTTCTAGCCGTCTCTACGTTTGTTTAAAAGGAACTTGTTCACTCGCTAGCCGTTAACTTTTAAACAATGGTGAATAAACTAAATAACGTAAATGATCCCAAAAAGCATCGCGGGCCCCACAAAATCCCCTGGCGGGCCACATGCGGCCCGCGTGTTTGAGACCCCTGTCTTATGACTAGTGGCGTAACTGACAGGGGGGCAAGGGGGCGAGCCGCTCCCTGGCAAGCTAAATGTAAAAACCGGGCCCTCTTTAGTTGACATTTTGACATTTAATATTCTTTAGGTTGTTTTTTCGCGTTTTTCGGGGTGTTCTCTTTTTTTAGCTAGTACAGACATCCACGGCATCCAGTGATTCACTATAATTTCTTAACTTTTTTTCCAAGTTTTGGCTGGTGGGCCCCTACAGTGACCGATGGGCCCCCTTCAGCTAAGCTTTGCCCACCCCTGGTTCAAACCTCTAGTTCAGGGGTTCCCAACCTTTTTCTTACCATGCACCCCTTCAGCATTCCGACAAATGAGCATGTACCCTTGCAGCATTTCAACAGATAAGGATGCACCCCTTCGGAATTTTGACAGTACCCCTAAAACTCCTTATGACAAAATATTTTCTCATGATTTTTCACAGATATATTTAACAATATACATATAATGACTTTTGAAAATAATATTAAGTGATATATGTCTAAAGATTTGAAAATAAACAACATGTAAATATATTTTTACCTTCTATTGCTAACCTTAAATGTACCCCTTCGGATAAGCAAATGTACCCCCAGGGGTACATGTACCCCAGGTTGGGAACCCCTGCTCTAGTTACACCACTGCCTATGACGACGCTTTTTCTCCGATCCCATGAAGTAACGTTAGAGGGAAGGAATTCTATTGTGTATTTACTAGTACGTTTTGTGACTTACTGATCCCCAGTTTGGCAGGTAGTAGAAAGATTCACCTGATTTTGTGTCTATCTGGGGTTTTCTGTTCAAATCTGTTGTTTTTTATGAGTCCATACAGAGTTTTTCAAAAAGTCTAGTTGACAGCCCTGCTGGTGGTCCTAGAAAGTCAGTATCAATTGCATGGCAGGGTCTGATCTTACTCGGCTCTGACTTGACTATCCTTGAACGAGGGTGCGTTGCAGTATGTGATTGTACATCAGCACACATTTGTTTATTTAACAAATATTATTGTTCACATACACTGTGGGCTCTTATGTAACAGGTGTTGACTTAGAGCAGTTGCCAGTAGTCTTTTCAAACACAATTTTACATTCATTTCAAGTTGAGCGGCCCTTTTCAACTATTCTATTTCATAAAATTCGTGTTTTGCGAGTTTCCCTATCTTATCTGCAGCCGTATCGGCAATAGATTCAATCGGTCAAATTCGTAAAAATCAGTGAGGCTCATTATTTTTAGGTCTGAGATCTTTACGTGCAACCAAGTAATAAACAGCGAACAAGCGTTTCTCGAGACCCCTTTGCAGGGCCGGCCCTAGCAAGTGCGGGGCCCCTCTGAGCAATGGTGTTATGACGCCATCGTGCTCAGTCAACCGCGGTACGACCTTTTAAATGGAGATGTTTTAGCAACATAAATATGATTTCAATATCACAAAGACGACAGTTTATTGAATTTGATCTGTATGAACAGTTTTAGGGACTTGGGCATAGCTCATGAGTCCCTACGTCCATGTTTATGACTAATAGCATGCTGCTAGTGTGGTGGACATTAGACAGTACAGCTACCACTCGTCATTAAGAAAGGAAGCTCTCCAGTCGAGATTAGAGCGGCGAGCAAAGTTACGCCAATCAAACCGAACTCACAAGTGAATTGAACTTCTATGCAATTACTTCACTCTTATTAAACGGCACTTTCGTTCGAAGAACAACTGACTTGGAGAAAACAGCTAACATTTACATTAACTGATTACATTTCTCGCTTTCGGGTAACCACAAGCACAGACGCGTTCTTAGTAACGTTTAGACCTGGGTCTCCAAAATCTTTTTGTCGGAAGGCCACACAAACTATTACACAACAGTTCGAGGGTCGGCCATCTTACGTAATGTGATTGCTGAGGGATATGTTACATTTTGGCAAATCGACAAGTGTTTCGTAAATATTATTATTTTTTCATGATTGACAAAATATCTTCGCGGGCCGGATGAAATGGCGTCGCGGGCCGGATTTGGCCCGCGGGCCGTAGTTTGGAGACCCTGGTTTAGACGCACGATTAACTATTTGCTTTATGACGCAATACACGAAAAGAACGAGGCTTTACAAGAAAGCAGCCCATCCGAAGTTCCCCAAAAACCCAACTGCATGGTTATTTTTAACGCATGGACTTGGAATGCAAACTGTTCTTTATGAATTAGAACTGTAATGTATAAAGATTTTACAACAACCATGTCACAGATCAAACACAATATATAATGCGCGTGGTTGATTGATGAAATAGAAGCATATAGTCGCCCAATAAATTGATAAACTGGAACGAGTGTGCTGGATGACATTCACAATTTTTGCCTTGCTTAATTAAACTGCAGGGTAACTTTAAGTTTCCTTTACGCTCATGAACCTGAATGTTGAATTAGTGGTTTTCCTACCTATATTTACACTCGCAAATAGGCAAAACAGTAAAAAATTGGTGGGGTGGCAACTGATAAAAGTACTTGCACGACCTACAAATAACGTGGAACAATTTTGTGGCCAAAGGAAAGAACGAAATTTTAAGTGCGAACACTTCACAAAACAGTGCACTGGTTTGCATGAAATATTTGGCTTCCACTGGTTCAACCTCTCATCTTTTACCATTTGCTTCAATGTCCTAGAATTAATTTTGTTTTGACAAAATATTAAAATACGTACAATCTACTGTATGTTAAAATCCGTCTTGAAACAAAACTGCAAGCCTTTTTCACAATCCAGAGTTTCAAATGGGCCTCATGTTGAAACGTTAACCCAGGCCCGTGTAAGCCGCGGGGGACATTCGGGGACAGTGCCCTCAAATTTTTTTCCTGCCGCCCGAATGTTGCACCCAGAAAAATTTTCTTTAAACATATAATGAAACGAAAAATCTTGCCTCCTAAAAATTTATTTTGCTCCCCTAAAGCGTAAAACCTGGCTACGGGCCTGCGTGAACCCGGCACGAGCCCGAACCCGACATATATTTTAGAAGCCTGATTAAGACCCAAAGCTAAATTTACCGAGTAAGTCAAGATTTGCGCAACTGCGGAGTATAGGTGGCGTAGCAAAGTAAACATGACTAAATAATTCACAATTAGGCATTTTTTATTGAAGATTTAATCAACTCGATTGCTTCAGCAGTAACTGGTGAAAAAAAGTCCGTCGTTGCAAAAAAATTTTGTATGCAGCAGAACCGACGGCAGAAATATTCAATAGAGGGCTTTTACGTTTGCACAAGTGGACTTGACATTGAAAATTTAATGAAAACTCCACTGATTTATAGTGTTTCATATTTCAATTTGGAGGGGCTAAGCCCAAAAAAGCCCTCCATGGCAACAAGCCCGGCATGTAGGCCCGATAACGGCCAGAAACATTTTGACAAACATAATCACGAACCGGGCCCGACACGAAAAGCCCGGCCTGACTTACAACTCTGCCGCAGCCAACCAAAAATTTTCCAAAACAGAAAGATCTGTCGAGAACTAAACAACGTTACGTTGGCAGAACTACCATCAAAGTTAATGCGACAGACACCCGCCTTGACCTGCTCATTGCGAGTTGAATTACTACTAGTGACTACATACTTTGTTTGCAACAGCTGTAGGTCTACTGTAGTCTAAAGTGGCACTATATTAACAACCAAGCTCCATCCATAACGAGTGGGACCTGGTGGAGGGTAGATATAACGCCCTATTAGGCTATAGCATGCGAATTGAGCACGTTTGATAACGTTCGGTAGAGGAAATTCATCGTTCGTTCAAACGACACAATTTTTGCTCACAATGAGATTTAGAAGCCGTTTCTACTGAATTTAAAAGCTCAAGAAGTATCTGGCAAAAATGAACAACCTGCCCAAATACAATGGCGCGGGGCCCAATGCAGCCTCATCGGTTATATTGGCATAAGGCCGGCCCTGCCTCTTTGAATGTAGACAATGAGCGCCTCGTTGCTGTCACCTACTACGATCCAGCAGGTTTAATTTTCCTCTGGCTAGTTCGTGGCAGTGGGCTTGCGCCAAGTTTTTATTGTTCACAGTTCGAGTTATTTTTAGCTGATCAACATTGCGATTTAAATTGAGATATAAATTGCTGTTCCAGTAAGTAGCGATTAAGTATGGTTTGAAGTAAGCTGAGAATTGAGTATTCGAGGGGCTTGCAGTGTCCGTCTACCACGTTCTGTTCAAAAAACAAGTCAATATCAGTCACAATAACGCGTTGCTATGCGCTGCCACAATTGCCAAAATTACATAGCAATTACTTCCGGACTAACTGCGACCCACAAGACTCACGCATCAAAAACTACATCCGCATTCTAGCAGCCACACCTTCCAAATAATAAGAGCTCATGAGACCACCACACAATCATTGACACACAATCAGTGCCTCGAGTGGCTCAAAGTGTAACGCATAGAATTTTAACATACAAAATAGAAGAGAAAGTTCAGCCACTACAGTTTCACTACAAAGGTTCTGCATCTGCCATGATGACCCAATCATCCCATTGCGACGTGTCGTAACGGATGAACCGAATGGAAATGGCTCGAGGATGTCGGCAGGTCCCGCTTTCTTAGCACTGTTGACTACACAGCGTTCACAGGTCCGTAGCCGGGTTTCAAAGTTTGGGAGGGAAAAATGATTTTTTAGGGGGAGGAAATTTTATTTTTATTATATATTTTTAGTAAAAATGTTTCTGGGCACAACAAAATTTGGGGGCACAAAAAAATTTGAGGGCATTGCCCCTGAATGCCCCCTCGTGCCTACGGGTCTGGGCGTAGATACAAACTTGTTTCACAATCTCCTGCTCTTGTAAAGGCAAACATGAAGTTATCCTGCTGCGAATTGCAAGCATAAACCACCAAGATGTCACAATGAAGTCTGCAATTCTACGAATAATTTCTTTGCTCTTAATACAGTCCTGTTTCAGCAAAAATGCAGTTTAAATCCTAGTAATCAGCAAACACAACAACACTAGACGCAGCAAGAACACAAGTGTTTACATAGAAATTGTCAAGTGACAAAAATTCGCACTACGTGGCAATAGAAGCAGCATCGAGCAATAGTTTTAACAGTGCGTCGAGTAGCAACATAAAAACGAATTTCGTCGACACGATAAATCCAGCAATATCCAATATTATATGTTGTCAACTGTCCAGTAACTTGAATCAATCCAGTGTAATCCAACAATATAGTAAAACGAAATAGACAGGATTTTAGTTTGTTACTAGCCAGCTGTATGGAAGCAAAGCGGTATAGACATCGAAACTGTGTGGTAAGCAAATGGAGGTGTTAAACTGCTGCCGTCTTAAAGATATTGATCGAAGATGGGAATCTAACCACGAACATTCTCTGCTGCTGCGGTGAAAGCCTTCGAACTTAATGACTCTATTTCTCTCACCCAAAGGAACGCTCGTTCAGATGTTGCTTAGCTCTGGTGCTTATCATTAATTGCTTTGGATATATTTTCGATGGTGATTCCTACAGCGGTAATTCTCCCATGAAATCCATCTTCGGTAAGCTATGACCGCAGAATTCTTCCCTTTCTTGGGTAACTACTTAAAACCAGTGACAGAGTCCCGACACTTGGTCTCGGTCTCGACACGAGTCTCGAGACCCATTTGTGGGAGTCTTGGTCTCGAAGGTATCAGGTCTTTTATCGGTCTCGAAGGCTACAGGTTTCGTTCACACGCCTATTGCCTTGAGACTTTGAATACTGCAACAATATGGCGTAGGAAAACTTCTGTAATTCAACGTGTTTTTGTCTGCTTTATCTGCAAGTTTAAAACAACCAAAGCAGGCAGGAAAATTACCAGAAATTCTAAAATATATACACTTCGAAGTGGCGATGATATTTTTTTCAATATCTGTAAACATTTCGGCACTATCCACAAATTTCAAGTCTCGAGTCTCGCCTCTCGGTCTCGGATTTTTTGATGAAATTTCGGTCTCGAAGGTTTAACCATGCCTCTGTCTCGAAGTTTAGGTCTCGGCTCTGCTTAAGGAGATAGATTCGCATTGAACAATCCTTGGATTCGGCGCCGATCTGCAGTGACAACTGGTAGACTCGCCGACTAATGACAGTCTTGCGCTTGCAGAAAGGATGGATAGAAGTAAGTTAAGTGGCGTTGGCAATTTGGCGCTTTCAAGGTCAAATCGTGAAAATCTAGCTTAGTTGTAAGGGGCCTGCGGGGGCGTAACGAGGAAGGAGCAAGTGGGCACAATTCTCCGGACACCGAATCACTGCGGGGTTGCAGAATGACTGCAGGAGGCGTCGAATAGTCCCAACAATGTCACAAGTACTTTCTTCAATACAGTGCATTTGCTTCCGAACGACGTCAGGTTCGAACACGAGGCCGCTAAACTTGCTTGTTGCCTCGGGCGCCATCTAATCTCGTTGCGCCCCTGGGGACCTGTGCCACTGTTGTCCTATAGTGTATGATGTCGGCAAGTACAGTAAATATCACTGCAAACATGCTGGCAGATGGATTGTTAGTTACAGCCTATCTACTGCTGTTGTGTAACCAAGTTTACTGCAAGTAATATGGTACCGTGTCAATGCCATTGCACGTGTCTGCAGATTAGGAAAAACTTGGTGGTTACGTGGGGTACTAGATGTTTTATTTTACTTCTTGTGCTGTATTTTGTTTCGTAAGCAGTATTCACAAGCATATTTTTAGTGAAATGCACAAGACAATAGTGTATGTATCAGAGATGATCGGGTAGTGTTTCTTTAGTGTTCGATCCTATATTGTTTTAAAAAAAACATATCCTTATCTTATCCGACTCCTTTTATGGTTGAAATCATACTGCCCGTGTTCGAAAACTATCCAAAAGTATATCTTTAATAATTCACGACATGCATTTTATGTCAAACATGCAACGTCCCTGCAAAATAATTTCATAATAAAAAATGATTGTGCAATGTGCAACTTTCTCCAAGAGGTCAAAAGTGACCAAAGTTTATTTCACAGCCTGAATCTTCAAAATATCGAGGAAATTGTTTCGGATCGGATATCCTCATCGGTATCCAGTTCCTGCTTGAAAGCAGTTTTCGGATATCCGTATCTGGCAGAGGTGGCCATGGATCCGGGGTGGCAGAGTTGCCTCCGGCAGAACTCTGCATTTTTTCGGACCAGGTGTCAAGCGAAATTTTTAACTTGCAATGTTTCTGATTTCACACCATGTGCCCATGCACAGAGTAATATTCCGTATACTAAATACGCTGAGAAAACTGATTGTTAGGGCTTGGGAATTCGTGTTTAGGTAATTGTGTCGGGTTAGGGTGAGAAAAAGAAAAATTTCACTACGCAACAAAAAATTTTTTATGTCGAGGTTGGGATGTTTTCTGGATAATTTTTGGCCGCTGAATCCGAATTTGGCGTCTTGTTTCTCCTGCTGTCAGTATTTTTCAAGATATTTACAATA
>Ga0210059_1014230_pt1 | contig 11788 bp, 5 predicted proteins | sample Ectturendosymbi2_FD_188042 | JGI IMG/M metagenome (GOLD analysis project Ga0210059, IMG submission 188042) | Ecteinascidia turbinata endosymbiont from Florida, USA - Sample 2 (SPAdes) (version 2) | ecosystem: Host-associated > Tunicates > Ascidians > Unclassified | place: Key West, Florida... | reverse complement strand
CTAGTAATCAATAAATGATTAATTAGGGAAGTTCCACCAAATCTGGGTATATAAGCTGCGATTTCAGCTACCCAGACCAGTCCGCTTTCCGACCATGGACTGAGGGCTCCTTCTTTTGGTCTACGCCACCTTTGAGTAGTTTAGCCATTTGAAGTAAAATGTGACTTTGACTTGTGGCCATCCTAGCTCGACGGGTGGTTCGTGAGTGCTACGTTTTCCGCTGTACGATGATACGTCGCGTGCCGCCTGACTCGTAGCGTAAGTCTCAGACTAGAAGCAATTGTCAATGACTTGTTTTCTGGTCAAACTAGTGGCATGTCCGGGTGAATTGCTGACACTTGACCCCGCAAATTTGGCTTGCCCAAATTGGCCGCCCACCACTGGAACTAATATCGTCAAAAGGCCGACGCCTTGTTCAGTTCTAGTTGGAATTCAGCCACGCCATTTGCCCCAAGTATCGATATGGTCAAAAGACAATTCATTGTCTTGCTCGACCCTAAGGCATCTCCTTGCTACCCTTGTCTGAAGACTTGGTGCTGGCAGAGCTACTCTCTGTCACCTTGTCCGATGACTTGGCGTTGGCTTAGGTATCCCCTGTCACTTAGTCCAATGACTTAGTGTTGACAGAGCTACTCTCTGTTACTTTGTTTCACGATTTAAGAAGTGAAAACAAAGGTAGCTGTTTTACAATGCTCGGGAAGCAAGTTTGACAAATCGTAAATCAAACCCCCTTAGGCACAATCCCGGTTAATGACAGAACAAGTCCGTTCACAAATTCGTGCTGCAAATTTGCGGAAATCTAACTTAGGAGACTTCTTCGTAGAAAAACTACCAAGGCCTAGTCACGATTTAATCACACATAAGAACGGCCTATCAAGCAAGTTATGCCCTTTCACTAGGAAATGTTAGCGCAAGGACGTTTAATGTCAAGAACCTTGATTTCTGTGAAATGGTTGTTTGTGCGTCTGTGTCACTGTGTTCGAGAGCATTTTTGAGAGTGGACGTTTCATGAAATTTATTGGTAAGTTTCAGTGTTTCTGTGTATTTCTTTGAAGGAAATAAAAACAATAAAAAATCATTTAAAAGTCTATGTCTCTTTCTTGTCTTGAATACTTTGGATATCAGAAACCATAAGGGGGACCAAGCGAACTTGGCTTTCGTGAATGTCATCCTTGTTACGTCTATGATCGAACTCACGTGTAATATACGGACGTAGCTAAACGCGGCTATCTAGATTTTATATGGTCTAGAAACCCGTTACACATGTGGCTAAAATGAAACTAAAATAATTTTTCCCCGTCGATTGGATTTTGTTATTCAAACACTAATGAATTTAAAAAAGACTTCAACCGCTTATGCTAGAATGGCTATATTATGCTAGAATGGCTATAGATCAGCGAGTTCCCAAACTTTTTTGAGTGCGACCCAAATCTGAGCTTGGTGAACACCCCACGACTAAGTTCGTTTTTAATATCAGCAATGTACTCTTTCTCAAGTACCTACGGTAAAGACAGACACGGACAAGCTGTGGCAACGTTGAAAATGTGCAACTCAGGGTTGGACCGCCTGGTCGCCACCCTTTTTGACTCTTCACCTCCCTTGTTTGGATTTCGACCCCTGCTTTGGGAAGCACTTGACTAGATCAACTAATAAACCGTCGTGTTAACTGTGGCAACACGTATTTCTTAACTTGAGTGCAGAGCCTTGGTGATAATCGATTGTGTCTTCGTTTTAGCAAATAACCAGCCTTTCTCACTGTTTGTGTAGTGTTTTCAGACTGAGTGGGTCAAACATATGCAACTTTGTCCGGAGAACACATGGAACTTACTCCAGTTTACGACACTGCTCTTATCATGTTTGTAATTTATATAATTGTTAAATCTAAATAGCTAGAAAATGCCTAATCCCATTTGGGAAGCAAGCTTAGAGCAAGTAGCGTACAAAAATACTAGCGCAGTCGCGTTTCATAGGGTTTAACATAAAATCCAAACATTTTTCAAACGCGTTGAGGGTCTCTAGCCTTCACGTTATTAGCTGCACACGTCAACCACTGGCGTTACTGACGGAGGCAGGGCAGGGATACAAATTGTCCCCTTCCCTTGGTAAGCAAAATGCACAAACAGGCCTTCATTTTGCTTATATGTAGGTAATTATTATTCTTTAGGTTTTCAGTAGGTTGTTGTTTTTTGCGTTTATTGGACTGTTTTCCAGTGATTTCGGGTTTTAGAACTAGATATCCACATCCGAATCCATTATCATTTCTTAAATTTTTTCAAAGTTTTGGTTAGTGGGCTTCCTTCAGTTAAGTTTCCCCTGGCTCAAACCTCATTTACGCCACCGACGTCAAGTAGGTCACTCAGGAATAGGACAAGATTCACGTCTTATATGCGCGCATGTTTTGTGGAACTACACTTCGAAAGTCGGTCTCTTAGCGCGAAATCGCTACTCGGCTTCGCTAGAAAGTTTGGTGGTGTACATCAGAAGCATGTGAATACAAAAAGCGCGATCATAATGGCGGCAGCGATGACGTTTTGCTCATCTGCAATATTGCCTGGAAAAAGCATACAGCACATCTTGCACTTGTGTCATCGAGATTTTCGCATACGGTTTAGCAGGAAAATTTTACGAGCAAATGGATGCTTTGATCCAAAGTAGACGCTAGGAATTTCACTAAAAACAAACTTTTAAAACTTGTCAACTTATGAAAATATACTTTTTATTTGCCGGCATATGTACGAAGCACATACAGAAAAAAGCGCCAGAAAAATGCATATTTTATGGATGACGCTTTAAAATTAAGGGGCATCGAATGTGCAATTGTTGAGACTTGCTTGTTGTTTGCCCCCCCCCTATTAAAATTTCTGGCTACGCGCCTGTCTGGATCCGCCATTGCTTTCTACAGTTGAAAAAGTTCTCGCGGGCCGCAGGAAAAGCTTTCGCTGGCCGCATGTTTTGTAGGCCTGCTCTAGAGTGTTACATAACTTTTTAACTAAACAATGGTGCAAAGCTCTCAAGTGGGGACACGGTATCTCTGAAAGAGAGGGGCCCTGGGCGACTGCCTCGTTATCCTTCCATAATATCGATCCCTGAACTTGCAATCTCTCTTGTTGGCAAAGCGCATGTGACTAAAATGAAACTAAATTTGAATTTTTTCCCATTAGGGCTTCAAATTTCGTAGATAACTAAATGTATTTTCAAACCCATGACATAGGCGTAGCCAGGGGGAGCCAAAGGGGCCATGCCCCCTAAAATTTTTTGAAAATATAGTCATGTTGTGCTTTGAGAGGCGTTTTTCCAAACAAAATACTGTTATTCGCCTAAAGTCATAAATTTTGCCCCCTCCCAAATTTTTGATTTTTGGGGGCCAAATTTAATTACAAATTCAATTACGTGCAGTGCTAAGCTATTTTTACATGGAGCTGAGAGTGGTCAATATGTTTTGTAATACTGGGGTTACGATTGTGTTAACTGTTTAATTCCATCTTTTATTTCAATAATGCCAGTTAAATTTAAGTCTCATCAAACAATTATAACGTAGCCGTATTTTCCGCCTAAAAAGCCGAATCGTCGAATATGCCGAGGCGAATTTTTAGCTCTGAGAATGAGTTTTTTTTCATACTACCGCCCAATAAGCTGAGGCCATTTTTAAGAAGTGACAGATTTCTTCAAAATGATATTTATGACGACGACGAGGAAGACAACATTGTACCTGCTCAGGTAATAACACCAGAAATTACCCGTACGACGACCAGGTATCTGCCGAGGATTGGAATCTATTATTCGATGCTTCTGACAATGAAAATGATTAAATTGATGGATTTTCACAAATTACTGAGGTTGAAGTGTTATTTTTTTCTGGTCCAAAGCTGATGATCCGCCCAATAAGCAGACCCCCAAAAATCAGGTCCAAAAATTAGTTCCTGATTTTCGGCTTAGGCTTATTAGGCGGAAAATACGATAAGTTTTTAAGTAACTACAAAAGTTTCACGGAATAGGATGAACATAGCCAAAAGATCTTACGCATAATCAAAAATCAAAACATTTTTCAAACGCATTGAAAGACTCTAGCGTTTACGGTCATCATCTACATACGTGAATCAATCTCTCAAAATTTAAATGACAACGGGATCCACTCCTTATATGCGCGAAAGTTTTGTAGAAAGCCTACTTCGGAAGCCAGTGCCTCAGAGCAAAGTCGCTGCTCGGCTTCAGTTGAACGTGCTGTGTTGTTGTTGTTGACTGGCTTTGCAACCTCAACATGAAACTTCGTCTGATTCCGGGATACAATTGTTAAATGATATTAACGACTTTGCATGCAAGTCAAGAAAACGACCAAGGAGTTTATCACTACTTTCTGTCCACAGTAGTGATTGGAACGACTATTGGGAAACTAAGACTACAAATAATGAGAAGGACTTACTAACAAAAGGATTAAAATCGAACATTACGAGGACTAAAATATCCATTCCACCCGGAGCGGATATTGCCGAGTCATTCTACAGTTAATGTGTTATGTGTACTATTTATATTACGTTATTGTATTCTAATGTTGGAGGTAGTAGCCAGAACTCTTAGACATATGAACCCAATTCATGATTTTGATATTCCATAGTTCATAGTAATGATCTAACAATATTAAAATCACGACTGATGTAGCACCCAGGAGGAGATCCTGGTTTCTACTAAGATAAAGTTCGATATAAGTCTGATACTCAAAAAGTCGTGCCTCCGAAAACTCGCGACTAGTCCAAGAAAGCTGCTGTATTCCCTTGCGGCACTACGATCGTAGATAGATGATGATAAAGCACCCAGTCGATACACATTCAATCACAAATTCAAGGAAAACAAGCTTTTAGAAAAATATCCGTACCAGAACCAAGCAGTTACGAATAAATTCCTGGCGAAAACAAATTCGATCAGAAACAACGGAATTTTACAAGCCAAAAGAAATTCGACTGCACGACAACGCGCATCACATTTCAAAAGCAAAGACCACGCGGCGATCTGCTACCAACAGTTTTCTTCGGCTCGCAGGCGCTGCACTAATCAACGCGTGAGGAATGCGCGAAACTAGGCCGGAGGAATTGCTTGGACGTAACAACGGACATAATTTTCCGATTAAAACATACAAGAGCAAGCTCCAGGACTTGCCTAATTTCAACCAATCAGAAACTCACTTATATGAGAAAGTGAGAGAAACCGCTCGATCAAAAGAAAATTACAGGAGGGTCCCAGATTATTAGGAGAGGAGCGCCTTTGGAGTGAGAGAAGATAAGACACCAATGAAACGTCTTATAAACGAGAGAATGAACTATTAGTGGAAAAACTCTTGTACAGAAAGTACCTAAGAGTGACATAAGATTAGAACAGATAAACTAAACTTCGGAGGAGCAGTTGTCCCTACTTTTGAGTATATAAGCTGGCGACTTCCTAACCGAAGTTCAGTCTGTCTCAGAGACCAGCCCGTGGTCTAGGGGCAAGTGCGTCCGCTTCGGTGCTGGCACGTCGAGCGTTCGACTCTCGGGCGGGTCTTACCAATTATGCAAATTGGTTCTGTAGCCTTCTCACCAGGCGCACGGTGTGCGGAAGAGCTGGAGGTAACTCACCCAGAACGCAAAAAAAAACAAAACCAGAAATTGTACTAACTCAGTCGTGGCGCTACAAGACCATTGTAGTTATAAAGCGCCAACGACAAACCACCTTATACAAAAAAAGTCTGTCTCAGGCCACTGCCTGATAAGCAATCTTAATCCACCGGCTAAGAAAGATTCCTCCCAACGGAATCTATACATGGGAATCATGGTTTGATAACCTGTTTTATCCCTGAAAGTCTACGATAATACTGTTTACTCTCCTCCATGAAGGAAAGAATTTGCACTCGTCTTATAACCCTTGATTTTTATGTTAATGTCACATTGATATTAATGGCGCATTGCTTAACGTTACATTAAAAAAATACTAATGATTTCATACATTAAACAGAGCGATATGTCGAACGATAACGGACAGGTCTGATTCTCTTCATTGTAGTTTTGGGCGTGCCTTGAATAGTCTTCATAGAATAACCAGTGCTCTCCGGGGGCTATTCTAAAATGCAAACCCCTTGTCACGGGTCCGTAACAACGTACATCAGAAGCGTGCAACAAGCACAATCTTTATGGCGGCCCCGATGACTTCTTAAGTGCAATATTAGGCATTGAGAGGTTTACTAGTGCTAATAAAATTTCTTTCTACGCGCCTCAAAAGATCTTGTGGCTTGGTTTTGATTTGATCTATGTGGTGATTATTAGGAGCAGTACATTTTATTTATAGGAACTGGCCAAGTTGAATTGATTATCACAAATTTTGAGCATAATTCTGTCTATCTAAGCCCAACTCTCTGAATTAATGTGGTTTCATATTAAATGCAATGTGAAGTGCTAGATATCTAGTTCAAGCAGATAATTCTTGCCACCCAAAATTATTTTTCTGACTACGTGCCTGCATTGGACAAAGAACAAAGCCGAAAGACAACGATGATGACAGTGAGATCACATACTTGAGAAGAAAAAAATCTACAGAGGAATTCAACTTACAAGTTGAAGATATTGCATCAGTGAAACTATAGCTGATGTCAAGGCAATTTTACCTCTATCCAAACAGTGTGAATCAACTAAACGACAAAAATCAACATTTGTATTTCAGTATAACTTTTTTTCTCAACGTAAAATGAATAATTGGAGTGACTTGAACTCCTGTAGATAACAGTTACAGCAACAGCAGGCATGGCCAAACAGCATAAAACAAACAAAAATTCTTTAGACTATAGTCAATCAAATTGAACTGAGTAGTCTTTCAAAAACATTTTTTATGCTTACTGCATTGTTGTCACTTAATGTTTTGGGAAACCATCCAAATGACATTACCATGAAAGAAAGAGGTAACTAGAAAGTGACAGATGGGAGGTAGGAGTTAAAAAAGTGCTGAAGTTACACGACACTGCATGTGAATACTCTAAAATACAAGTAACCATTTTATTGTCATGATGCACCTTTTGACCTAAGTAGCCCAACTGTTCCACTGACCCAAACTAACCCAATACAAGTAGTCTAACTATTATATTTCCCCACAATGTGCCCTTGGCCTGATTCAATGTGCCCCGGGTATGTAGCACACTGGGACAGAAGGGAACTTATTGAAAAAGTTGTAATTTTTCTTTAAAGTAAATTACATATCGTTTTGGGTTGACGCACTGCATAAATTGGTGCTACATAGTGCTACTAACTTTGCGTTTGATTGAACCCGAATTAAAATAGCAGCGGCAAAGATGAATTTTTTTCATTTGGGACCCACTTTCCGCTATATTTATTAAGTTCTTTTCAGTTCATACTTTAATGACAAAGTGATTTCTCACGAATGGTCGCAATGTCCGTGAAAGGTAGTCCTCGACACACTACTTTGACAAAAATCTGGAATAAAACTTCAGCAGCTTCTCATGCTGTTACGAGTCATACCTTCACCAGCGCAACTGATGGTGAGTGCTGTGTTCAATGAAGGTGATCGACCTACAGAATAAGCCTAGCCTTATTCAGAGTAATGCCAACAGCAGATTTGCTCTATGGCGCCATCTCTACAGTAAAGTTGTTCTTACAACTTCGGCGTTCACACTCTTAGCCATCATGTTCCACTAGTTCTGACGATCTTGGCTCTTTTCTTTTTGCTTCTAGTTGATATATTCGTTGCTTAAGTGCTTGATGGGAGTTCGTGTAGTCGGCCATCAAACGCGCAAGTTTCTTTTGCATAACCTGCATTCTCTTCTCCATTAGTTGAAATTTGACGCTCATTTCATGTTCGCTCATGGCAGAGGATTCCTGAAACATAACGCCAATTGCAGCTGAAGCAACTGTGGAAAGAATTAGTGTTTTATTTAAATCCAGAAATAAATCTTCAGCCAGAGGCAGCTGCAAGGTTTCTATAGTGATATTACAAACCGAGATATGCTGTTTCAAGATCACAAAAAATGTTTGTAATAATGCAAACTTGAAAGTAGATCTATCGTTACAAATTTTAACAGATACTCGAAGTAGTGTTTTCAACTATAACAACTACAAACCGAATGCAGTGATGTTTTTCTACAGCAACTATGTACTCTTGTCTGGATTCTTTCTTTTTTACAACGTGGGAGAAGACATGCTGCAGTTTTCGCTTTCTGGACAAATTGTCCACTGCTTTACTATAGAAGCTTAAAGTTTGAGTATTTAAAAGGAAGCACGCGTGTTTCTAGCTGGACAAAGGAGAAACGCTAATGTTTTTCAGTTTTTGAATATTTTTTTTCGACATGCACAGATTGAGGATTCTGTCCAAACGTGTCGTGGAAGCTTTAAACAATCAGAGCTTTTCAAAAAAGAAACCAGCAAGTAAAAACTGAACTGCGATTTCAAACTTATTTTGTGAGTGATTGGCTCGTAACAGTCACTACTGTTTACACTTATCCTTTTGTTTGGTATATTAATAGTTTCAACCTAACTAACTCTACAATTTTCTCATGTCACTTTCCGTAATGTGCGGAAAAGTGTTTGGAAACACTCTGGTTATTTTAATCTCCTTGATGATTTCTTTGATGCAGTGGTCTTCAACCTTTTTTGCACAATCGCCCCCCTACGGGAACTTTGTTTGAAAATCACCACCTACTATAATTCTTGCGTTCTCAGAAAATATCATTTTGTTTTGAAAATAATTTCAGTGCTAATGAAACATAAAGGGGCTATATAGTTAGCACAAAACAAAACGAACAAATAAAACGAATTCAAATGTATTTGTAGAACAAATGTCATTCATTTCCAAAAAACAGCTGGTTCCAACTAATGCGAATCATGTGATGGTGTTTATCTGCGAGATTTTTCAAAGCAGTTTGCAAGTTGGTCAGCTTCAGTCTTATGGCGCTTCCATCGGTCTTGTTCATATTAAGATGATTGCGGTGTTTATTACGCGTGTGCAGTGTAGTAGTTGGCAGAAACCTTGCTCAGCAAAATACGTCGTGGGAAACGCCGGTAATAACAGCTTCACTTTTACCAGAGTTCTGGAAAACGCTCACTGCACTTAATCCAAAAATTTGATCATTCCTGTTAATGAAATACAGCACGTGCTTCATCTTCGCTTTGGATGTCGATGAGACATTCCTGAATGGTGGAATCACATAGGCTTGTGCTATAGTTAGCTGGCAAAAAGTATTTCACCCAGTAACTTTTTGCGTAATGTAACTTTCGGTGTGATCTCCACAACAGAATGACTTTATAGCAAGCCTCAAAGAATAGATGGCGAAAAGGATTTTTTGGACTCCCTAGTTTAGCCAGGTTGGGTGTTTGGGCTTACTCGCTGGTCTAAGTTACTCCTTTCCTAGCCAACTGTTCTGTTATACTGTACTCTGTCATAAGTCAGATGAACATAGTGTAGCTACATCAACAGTACAGCAAAACACTTGAACTGACTGAAAAACACGATACGCACATTTTACAACATACGGTTGGCTGTAATTAATTGTGCTAGCCATTAATTGCTACATAAATCGTCCCGTAACAGTCATATTTCCAGTATTTTACAACAGAACACACTTCAGTAGGCCTACATTGTTTTACGCAAGGTATTAACCGAATATTATAAAACGCGTGATAAAGGACGGTCACATTTTTTGCCCACGAAACAATGGTTTGATACAGTCCCGTCGCCACGGGGGGCTTTGGTGGAATTAGCCTCCCAAACAAAGCTGCAAGTGCCCCCAAATCGAAATATGAAACACTATAAGTTAGTGGAATTTTTGTCAAATTTGAATGTCAAGCCGCCCCCGCACGAACGTAAAGCACCCCCGCGAACACGTAAAGCCCCCCTTATTGACGACTTTCTGGCGACGGTTCTGGTTTGACAATGCTCTTCCGAAGGCCATGAAGGCTTGTTTCAAGAAAATTTTGCTAATAAGAGCACAGTACAGTTGGAGGGATTTGTGACAGTTCACAGCGAAAATTCACTAGGCTAAACTTGACAGCAACTTGCAAATAATATTCGCTATCGCCCGAAAGTCAATGTGATGATTTAGTGGTAGCAATGTTATGATTGTTGAGCCATTTTTACTGTCTTCAAAAAAGCTGAAGCTTTCCTCTTGAAAAATGGAGTTTGACCGAATGGATATTTTCCGATAGCTATCAGTATTAGTCGCTTTCAACCAATATCAGTCTAATGGAACTAATTAACGCATACTCTATGACAGGGGCGGGCAACATTTTTCTGTTTGCGTGCCGAAATCGGCTAAATCAATGACAAAATTCTTCCGCGTGCCAACCAAAATTTGTGAGAACATACTACTTGACATCCTTAAAGGTGTATGTGAAGAGCCTTGAAGAAATGATACAAATTCACCCAAACAGGGACAACACAATATAACCAAATTTACATTTATTCACCTTCAAAATAACTCCCAAACAAAAACAATGCTTTGCCTCTTTCAGCCCAACTCTGCCCCCCCAAAATAATCCTTACAGGGGCCCCTTAATGGTGATTTATAAAAAAGATTTCGACGTTATGCTACATCTCGAGGCCGAATGGCCTTCAAAACAGAATATTCTAATTGCAGACACTCTTGGCAGAACCAGGCCCGGTTCAGCGGGCATTGGCTGAACCGTCGCCAGAAAGTCTTCTGTTGGGGGCTTCATGTTTGTTCAGGGGGCTAGACATTCTGCAAACTTATATTTAATTCACAACATGCACAGCATTTGCAGATTGCGCAAATTAATTATAAATTTTTCTCGTAAATACCTATAATAGGCTCGTAGTTTCCTACTAAAACTTTTTGAACGAGCTTAACAAAAGGAATTTGGTCTAACTGTCATTTAATTGATGGCGAATATTTAGAGATGTCGTAATTAAATGCAAATGTAAAAAAAATTTGCAGTAAAATAACAATCAGTCCTATCGTTCAGTTATGAAAACATTATTACCGAAGGAACAAACATGAGGCCGTTCAAAGCATGTGCGCCGCGATGAACGTTTACTTTCACTAGCGCAAATTGATAAATTTAACCATGAGCTTAAGTGAAGCAAGCTTATAAAGGCTTTTTACTGGCCGAAATACGCATGTATAAACCTTGCTGATGTCTGGACTTGTTAATCCCCTGGTGCATGGCACATGTTTAGCCTAATAACATTTTTTATCTCAAATCGCCTCTAACTGTTAACAAATACAGACTGAGGCCTACGTGACGCAAAGGTTAACATCCATAATCCACTAACTGCACTACTCTGGGACAACTTAGCAATGATTGCAAAATAGACTCTTCTAACTGCACAATTAACTCCATCTGGCTGTCTGAACAGCAGGCTGCGCAAATGTGTAACTTTGGTTGTAAGCACTGAAGGTATCTTGCTGCTACGCAGTACAAAACAAGAAAAGGGATAACACTAATTGTAGGGCCGGCGGGCTGGAGGACCATGTTTCCAAATGAAAAACGTGAATTGTCGGCGGGCTGCACAGAAGACAAGACAGAAGGGCGGGCCGGCGGGTTGCACAAAAAGGCGGTGCGGCGGGCTGCGAAAAAGGGCGGGGCAGGCTGCAGAAAAGAGCAGCCCTCCGGACTGCCCTTTTCCGCAGCCCAGTTTAATGTGCAGCCCGCCGGACCCCTTAATGTGCAACCCAGGGGCCAGTCCTTGCTGCAGCCTGCCAGCCCGCACTTCTATGCAGCTCGCCACCCCGCGGATAATTCATGTTTTTCATTTGGCAACACGGCCCTCCAGCCCGCCCGGCCCGCCGGCCCTCCGTTTA
>Ga0210059_1014228_pt1 | contig 11789 bp, 3 predicted proteins | sample Ectturendosymbi2_FD_188042 | JGI IMG/M metagenome (GOLD analysis project Ga0210059, IMG submission 188042) | Ecteinascidia turbinata endosymbiont from Florida, USA - Sample 2 (SPAdes) (version 2) | ecosystem: Host-associated > Tunicates > Ascidians > Unclassified | place: Key West, Florida... | reverse complement strand
CGAAATATATTCAGGATTTACTGTCATGACGTCATGGATTTTAATCGCTTGTTCCCGCTCTGTCAGTTGGTGGGGCGGTTGCTAAAGCAGATGGTTGCAGGTCTTTTAATGTTAGCAGCTAAGGAGGTGCAAAAGTTATTTGAACGATCTGCGACGTTTTTCTTTGTCGGTGACCGTAAACAGATGAAAGTAAGTCCGGAATTTGGAGATGAAGCTGTTGCAGTGTCATTTTACGGTTGATGAACGTTAGTTTAAAAATAACTGGAAACGTATTGAACAGACGTTGTGATTTTTCAGTCATGCTTGGAGCTACATAAAAATCCAAAACAGAATTTAACTTGAAATTCCTAAGTTCAAACCTTCCCATTTTTAAATAAGATATTAACAAGCAAAAAGTTGTTTGATTTTTTTCTAACTGGGTGTTTAGCTGCACGGGATTAGGTGTTTTTTGTGAATGTCACTGAATGACAAAAGCGATACTAACTGGTTAGCTGTATTTCCAAACAATCATCGGAAGCATTTATCAAACAACATATAAGTAAAAATTCCCGTCTTTCGTCGTTTAAAAATGTCAGTGCTTGATATGGAATAGTTTCTAGACTTGGGTTAAGCCACTGGTTCTTAACCTTTACAAACACTCCGAAACATTACGTAGTTTTCCAAGGTTTTGCCGAACCCCATTTTTGTCCAATGTAACAGAAAGTAAAAATGGGTTACTGAAATCAGATGACCGTCGTCGAACCCTTGAAACGGCTCCGTCGAACCCTAGGGGTTCGATCGAACCCAGGTTAAGAACCACTGGGTCAAACCTTTCTGACGTATTTTGTTCAAGGAACATTGATTTTGATGATGATGATTCGCGTTGCTTTTAACGCTCATACTTCTTGGTATGCTGCAAATGAGTTTTTGTTGATAAGCTCTCGTTGAAATCAATGCAGCAATGTATTGTGAAAAATTAACCGGATGATTTCCTGCTTTATTTATATATTTATCTCAGTGGTTTACAACATTTTTGTACCGCGACCCATTATTAGTAACTCCCTGTAACCCAACTACCCCCATCTAAATCTCGACTAAAGCAAAGATAATGAAGCTCTTTACATAAATATCTACTCGAACCCCCTCAAAAATCGTTCATGACCCTTATGGGGGTCGCGACCCTCAGGTTGAAAACCACTGGTTTATCTCAAGATCCGGGTCACAAACACATGGATAGCATGAGCACACAAGCATTGATTTCAATACAAACCAGTTTGTGCTCGTTTCAAAATTGACAGGTATAAAGTTGCACGCAGTAAGCACTTGAAAAAACATACGCTTTTCGACATGTCCAAATTAGACCAACCTCATGAAACTTGATTCTTGGTGAAACTCCCACAATTTCGCGGAACGAGTGAAAAGCAAGCCTGAATACCTGTGTGTTCCAGTGTTTCATGCGTGAAAATCTTATTTTTCAAACCTCTCTACGTTGTTTCTATGGAAGGTTCTCTGAAAAATTTTTAATCCAAGGGTAACACGTTTTGAAGCGAAACGTATTTATCTTTGCTTTTCATTCAAATTATACAAAAAGTCTTGCAAATCTAAAATAATTTCAGTTGGTTTGATAAACAGTTTGCCAAGCGGATAATAATTTAATAGGTCTGCGCACCAAGCGACCTCAAACCTGTGTTTCAGTTGCTTTCATGTGTTCAGGTTCGGATTCGATCCCCTTCGGGCATGGCGCGCATCGAGCAGTTGGTCCAATAATGTTTATTCATTGCTCCATCTACTGTTTCAGATATCTGAGATTGAACAGTCGCAAGAGAGCGCTGAAGCGCAGTTCAGCAAAGCTCAGGAAGCAGCTGGCCTTGTGCACAACAAAGAAAAAGAGCTCCAGATTCTGGAAGAGAAATGTAGCGCCATCGAAGGTCTCGAAAGTCCATCAACTTTGGACGCCAAGCTGACCACAGTCCGAGGGAAATGGAAGCAGGTACCTGGTTATATACATATGTTTCATCAATTAATATTCTATTTGAATAAGAGCTGATGATGCCTACTTTGTAGGCGAAATGTGTACTCTGTAAGATCTTAGTGTCTGATTCTGTGCTGAGGAAGGATTTCTTTCAATAGACAGTGTTTCATCAAGTAATTATTTATTAAACGCCAGAAGCAACTTTGTTGAAAGCATATCATTGACTGGTTATTATGGTCAAGTGCATCTTATGCAAACAATGATGTTTCAAAAAGGATTTAAAATGACACATTTAACATCTTTTTAATGCCGTGCTCTAACTGTCACCGAATAGAAATGTCTAAATACCTTCTGCAAATTTGGGATGGTTTTCGTTTCACGGGCTTGCCAGCAATGGCGCCACCCAACGACCACAGCCGCCAAACAGAGCTACAAGATTCACTCCCCAGATAGATTTCCAGTCGAATATCAGTAATTACAGAAATAGTCATTTTTGTCAATACGTTTCTTAAGGGCCCTTTATTTTAACCTTTTTGGCAGTAGACACAGGCGTAAGCAAAAGCCTGACATCATTATCTAATTCTTTCATTGGAACTTTAAATTTCCATGTATCATATGTTAGTGTTGCTACCCCCTGGTTCGGCGTTGCGTTGAATGTGTGATTCACCACGAACGGAATGTGCGCGAAGAACAACACCCATATATATGTGGCACGAACAAGCAATAATAGAGTGATCATGACATGTGATCTCTATTGTCGCTTGCTGCCACAGTGTGAAGCTTTTCGCACTTGCCGCTCGGGCTTTCCGATCGCAACACATAAAACTAGAATCCTTAACTGGTTGATGTTGTTTCAAAGAATCGCGATCGATAAAACATGTCTGACATGCAATGATTAGTTCTGCAACGTTGTTTGCTGCAGATACAACCTCATGCGGTAAAGGTTTTATGCGAAGTTGTTGTCACGTGATGCTTTCATTCAGCGTGACATAACAATGACTGATTGTTAAGATGTTTCACTGTGTATCTAACAGTCATAATTCGTTGTTGATATTGTTAATAAGACTTCCACTAGCAATAAATTATTTTAATCAGATTCATTCCCGCGCGGAGGCGCTAGTGAGCAGCCTCGGAGACAACTTAAGTCATCAAGAAAAGTATGACGCCACCAAACGGCAAGTTGAGGAAGGTTTGGCTCATGCCGAGCAAATCCTCAAACAGCCGTTGGAGGCCTGTGGTCGCTCGGATGACGTCATCGATCGGAAAGATGAGCATTTGGTGAGGTTTTGAATTTTTTCTGAAAAATTCTCGATCGTTTCATTCATATTTGCTATTGCTTTTGGGTTTTGTGGCAAACACTTCTATTTTTTCAATTTTACCAAAGCATGTCCACCAAGAGTTGTTTGCTAAAGCATCTCTGCTTTCAGATCTCAGTTGAGAAAAATGAGAATCAACCCAAAGTCAATAAACGCTTTGCTTACCTCGCATCATAAGGAACTTAATTGCCCTTACTGAAAATTTAGAAAAAATGAAAACTGTTTTTTCTTTGCCGTTACAAAAAGATTTAAAGCAATGCATTTAACTACTTTTCCTAATATCACTGATTCACGAAAAAAAATATAACAAGAGTGCTTGAGACGTTTGAACCGGAAGTTGCCAAGTAGATAGGGTTGGTGGGTGGTGGGGGGTTTCATTCATCGCCAAAACTTAGCGTCGTCCATAGATACTAACATATATCTCCACCAACGTTTGTGGAGATTTACAATAACGAAGGAGGAAGATGCTTGGCTGCAAATATACGTCCATCGCTGATTAAGTACTTAGCGTACACATCTTCGCTTCAAAACCTTAGGTTAATGGTTCGATTCCCCTCTCAAATGCATCAGGTGTTTCAACCAACTAATTTTCTCGCAGAAATTTTCACACGGGTTGGAGCAGATCAGACTCGGGATTGCCGCCCTTCAAACTGAATCGAAGTTACTGAAAGACGCGAAGCTGGCGCAGGACACGAATAAAATGCTTCAGAAAAAGTGATTTGGTGTTTTGATGATTTCAGGCTGTTTTCGTGTTTGCTATCAAGCGTTTTTCACTAAAAGAGTTTTTTTATTTTTTTATTTTATATTTATTGCGATTTATGAAACAATTATTCATGTAACTCACAGATACAATGACGTCATGCAAGATGCGAAGTCACGTGCTCGGTCGCTGGATGACGTTTTAAGTCGATGGAGAAATTTCGAGAAAGAAATGAACGTCGTGCGGCAGTTCATCGATAAGTGAGATCGATTCACTGTTTCTAATTTCCGGCCTAATTTTAAGATACCCTTTTGCAAAAAACGGTATTTGTTAACGAAAGCTGCAATTGCCGAAAAGGAGACCTCCTCCCCCGTTGCTGAATGAACCGCACCTCTGATTTGAATCAGATTAAGTCCCTTTTGCATCCAAGTTTGATTTATTCTGTGAGTTATCACTAATATGTGTATGTATTTGTGTCTCTATTTATGTTAACCTTTGCGTTGCCAATGACCTTTTCAGGCCTTGGCCTGCCATCATTGGCTGTTTGTTAATAAATAAATAAATAAATAAGTAAATAAATTATCACAAATATCGTTGTAAGCTCACCGTGGTCGGCCAAGTAATTTCAACCTTATTTTGTGTCTTGTGGTAAGATGTCAATCCATCGTTAGTGGGAGCAGCGGAGGGTTGCCAGGCGACCAACAGAAGCTTCGGAGCGAGCTGGACACCGCTGATCAATTGTCAGGATCTGTTCAGAGATACATGGTATGCTTGCTGCATGCAACGTGAATGTACATCGTGCACCAATCCTCTGCGAAGCACTGCACAGAGTGTTGGTTTTGATCAAAACGCTGCCGAACAATTTTCGTTTTTCACTGTTGCGTTAATTTGAACAAAAGCTTGAAACATTAGTGAGTGAGCTTAAGCTGGAATTCCAGACACTGCTTCCAGGGGCGTGGCGCCCGGGGCAAGAAAAAAGTTTGGCGTCCCCATGTTCGAACCTAAGGTCTTTCGGAAGCAAATGTGCTGTATTGAAGAAAGTACTTGTGACATTGTTGGTACTTTGCGGTGCCGCCCGCAGTCATTCGGTGCCCCATAGTGACTCGGCGCCCGGGAATTGTGACCCCCTTTCCCCCCTCGTTGCGCCTATAACTGCTTTCTATTTCGACGTAGAAAACACGCGACAGTCAATCAAAAGCGTGGTTGTATGAAGTGCTAGCAGTAGTTTTGTGTCTTGACTTCACTCGATATTCCAAAAGAGGAAACGCAAATGTGAATCTTATTTTACAACAAATCGAGATGTTTAATTCTTTTGATGATGACGTCAGGAAAGTGCTCGTTCACTGAAGACCGTGGTTGAAGAACTGGAACGCTTGGTGGCGGTAGACAGTGATCTGCTGATGTCACAAATCAACGCAATGGTGAGTGACGTCAGTAAATGATGACGTTACTTGTGCTTTTACGCTTGACTGACTGTCCGGCACGTTGTCAGAATCTCACTGTAAATTTTTAATTATGACATTATATGAACTTCTTGGAAGTAGAAGTTTTCAGAGGCATCGTGCACTGATTTGCTTAACTCTGGCAATTTTTGAAAATTTATTTTGGTTGTTTTTAGCAAAGATCTAAAAACTATTTTTGTGAGAAGCAGGAAATGTTGCCATCCATTTAAAGAACTTTTGGAATCAATTTTTTGAACAATAGAAGTAAATAAACAAATAAAAATTGCGGTTTGCAATTTGTAAAGCCGTAGTTGCTCTAAAGGCTTTGCAAATTTGCGTTTGCCCAAACTCCTTTTATGATTTTTCGTATAAGGCTAATTCTTTGATGTGTATTTCTCAGCACGTCTAGTCGAGGTATGGCTTCTCATAAACCGAGTGCATCTTACAAATCCTTCCATTGAACTGAACATGAGGCACGACCTTCTGAACGTGCAGATATTTTTCTATGTGCAACACTGACAGCGACGTAATGTTAAATCCACTTGCTCACTGCAACGTCGCTATTAACAGGAAATCCTCCTCCAAGACCTCCCCCAGCAATTTTCCGACAGAAAGCGGATCGTCTCTGCCGCCCTCGGGTCACATGTCATGTACGCCGATACGGTTGACCGATTCACCAAATGGTTGCTAGGATTCGAGAGAACTCTCCGCTCCACAACTGACGTATTTCTTGATGACGTCGCAAGAGCAGTGTCGGTGATAAAAGTAAGATTTTTATTATTATTGTTTGAAAACTGGCTCGGCTCGTGATTGGCTGATGTTTGCATGTGATCTGATTGGTCGGCTGAGAGAATGTTTGGTGCAGTGACAGTGAATATCATTGAGGAGGCTGCTTGTTACTTGTATTCAGTATGAGTTGAATGTAATGGGAACTTGGACGCTTTAATTATGATGTTTAGATGTTTAGCTAGGTCAGTTTAAATTTTGCTTATATGCAATGCTCGTTCCCTCCTGCTGATGCCACTGGCAATCCTGAACCGATATGGACGAAAATTTCCAGGTAGGAGTTGTTTGTTTTTCTTTCAGTGTTATTCACAGCAGCTGTCATAATGGCTTTTGCTGCAAAACCTGATCATAACGCGACCGATCAACTTATTTCAATGAACTGTGCTTGCCCGGGTTTTCACGAGAAACGTTGAACTGCTACGATCTTCATCAGATGCTCTGTGAAGATCGTGATTTGTTTGACGGAAATACAGTAGCATAGGGTGTGCACTGAAGCGTAGCGGCGTGTAATTGTTTCGCTGCGATGCTCGTGGCGAGTTGTGACTCTAAGGTTTTTGGCGGCAAGTTAAGGTAGTTTTGATTGTCCAGGAAGCTGAAAGTCATGCGGTGTTGGGCGAGTCATGATAGACAGGCTCTATCCTCATGTACCTACTTATTAAGTACGAACTAATTTTAGAAATAGCAAGTGATCTTGAAATGCACGTCGAGTGTTTCTAGAACCAAACAAACAAAGTTTTCACCATTTATTCCAACAAAAGGCAAAATTGTGAATGAATTCTTAGGCCATCAGCACCAAAAAGCAAACAAGTGTCTGAAGTACAAAGCAGTCATTGTATGATGAACAGCGCAAAAAATGCGAAAGAAAGTTAGCTCGTGAAGATGCACAGATATTTTTGCTTCTGGTTGCGTTTCAAAGAAAACTTGAGGTTTCAGCTGAGGTGGCGATGTAGGAAACTAAATTTTAAAACATTGATATCAGAAACAATTTGTTTCTGAAGAACATCAAGCGTTTGTTACGCGACAAATAACACAGGCGACAAATTGTATGATGTGGATTGTTATGAAGCTACAAGCTGTCGATCATATTTGTGTAGGGACGATTGAAATCCACATAAACATCCAGTTGTCCTTGGATCGCTTCCTCGTAGGTATTCTCGCAAATACCAGTAACTCTCTGCACGTAAGTGTCGTCGATGTGGAACGAACCAGTTCCGTTTAAAGGTTCGTCTTGAAATGATTGATCAGAGTTTGAACTTTCGCTGCTCCTTGCATGGAGTACTATTGCCTCATAATAGTTGCTGCAACTCCCCCCACTTCGATCGTCGCTTGCGAATTGGTTAGACGACGGGATGCTGACGTAGGAAGGAGAGCGTGACGTAACGCACGGTAACTCGACTGTGACTGTTTCGTCATCGTTTGCTGCGGCCGCGTTGAAGTAAACCGCTGAAAGGGAGGTGCTCCGGTGTTTCCCCCGGCAGTGACGTCTGCAGCGCGGAGAAAAACCTCGGTTGAACCCAGCAAAGCTTCGCAAGTTGTTCCAGAAAGTTTTAAACGTTTAAGTCACCACAGTTTTAACATATATGTGCGCAGAGGAAAAGCAGCATGCATCGGTAGAACTTACTTGCTAAGTATCTTCAGCGCAACCAACAGTGAGGCCAGGGCTGCGGTGACCAACAACGCTGAGACCAGGACGACTGTTGCTCGTGAATCGTCTGTGTTGGGCGCGAACAGAATATTAGTTCTTTCTTTAGTAAACAGCAATTGCTTTAAGCGTTAGCTGAAAACAATGGACTAGATAGTCGTCACACTGCAGCAATATGTCGCACACATAAGGCGATGTTTTCCGAAGACGTTGTTACGAGTTGTTTGAAGTCATTCTGGTTTGGCCAGAATGGTGAATAGTTACGAAGTGCGCGAAGAAGTGTCAGGTGAGGAAAGGATTTTTACAACAGTAGCATTACTTCTGTTGTGGACAGGCGCCATTAAATGGCTTCCCTACAGTGTTACAGCGTTTTGCTTCGGTGATGTTTGCGAGTGAAAGTAACATTTTACCTTTGTTTGGTTCTAAAGGGACGCCAGTAGTTTCTCCCTCCCCTTTCCACTCGGATTGTGTGCAGTTGCTTGTAGCTGAATGAATTTCTGCAATGCAACAGTTCGACACTGATTCTCTTCATTCAACTCACGAAACTCATTGGAAAAGTTTTAAAACTGACGACACAGTTGCGTAAAACATCAACGTTAATTAATTCTCACCCCGAGGTTGATGGAAACCTGTCCAGTCCAGAGTTAATATTCGATGCAAATCCGGGTTTGTCAGGTGGATGACATAAAAGAATGTGCTGTTCCATCCCCGCGAAGGTCCCACTGTCATTATTCTCGCACCCCTCACACGTGGGCTGCAAGAAAAGATCAAATCGCTTTCCAGTGAAAATAAAATGAAATGGATTCCGATTTTCGTTAATTTCACATCCAATACATACTTTCCATCCGTCCTGTCATTCATTATTATGGCCGACTCCTGCCATGTATGTGTAGACGTCAGGCTCATCTTTTAATGACGCAAGTTTACGTTTTCACGTCTTTGCAGAGTTTTTGCACAAAACAAAAATGTCCAAGTTAAACCGTAAGTTTCGCAGCTGTGTAACTCCCCACTGTGTATTTCGAAAATACTTTTGCCACTAGCAAACACGTTTGTTTGTTTCATTAAAACACGAACTATGTAACCGTGGCGCCTTCTACAAGAAATGCCAACTGACGTGCAATGTCGAGGGGACTCGACCGAAATATGGCACAGTCACCACGAATGGCAGGTCGGAAAGGAATGAAACTATATAACCGGTGCGACATCCTTTCACATTCGGAAATGCAGCACCGTGCTATCATGAGCGACGACAACTTGCAGCGGTACCTGATGCTGGCGACAGCCAACCCTGGTCGAGCCGGTGTGAGGGTACTCCGGTTCAGGCACCGGTAATCCATTGCTTTAGGTGTATTATGCAACGTAGCAACATCTCCTAAACTGGCAAAGCCTTCAGGACACTCCATTCGCCAGAAGTGCACCAGAGTTTTAGCTTCTTGTAAAACCCGACGAAAGCTCAGAGGCTGAGAAACATCAACGCCTTCAATGCTGAAAAATTTAAAACCAATGGTTGCTAAAAATTATAATTTTGAGTTAACTATCGTTATAAATATCGTTATGCAATTTTTCTGCTGTAGATTTGTGGTCCACGAATGCAGAGCGTAAGATGCACATGTTTGTCATCATTACCCATGTTTATGTTGGCTTAACGGCATTTCGTTTTTCTTTTCCGTCATTTTTTCTGCTACAACCCACTCCTAGCCACTTACCCTTTGGCGGCAGCCATCATCACATGTGGTCTGGTGTGTCCAACATGAAGATGCTGTCCGAGCTGATGGTAACTGGTTGGTACGTCCGCTTGCCATATCGAGTAGCTCGGAGTGAGGATGAAAGAAGAGTTTGTTGCTGGGGCCATCCACACATGCAGTTCCGCGCTTGAAGCGCATGTCCATGCTAGGAGCCACAAACATGCTCTTGTGAGCAAATCGCTTCTAATTCATGCAGACTTGTCACTAAGGAAGACATGGACAACCTAAGTCTCCTGATGCAAGCTCATATTCCCATTTCCAGGACAGAATATATCGATAATGTACTTAGATAAACTTTTACGTGATACTTGACTTCTTGTGCAGACTCAAAGCACCGATGAAATTCCTGGGATTCTGAAGGTTTTGAAGTTTCATAAGATGACAAAAACTACTCTTCATACCTTTATAATGTAGTTTGCTAAGTTACTGCACAAGTTGAAATTGATGGACTGACTGCGAGTTTCGCTGAGAAACTTTGGCTTATCAGCAGCGAGTGATGATGGGAGTCAGCAAAAGTTTGCTTTTTCATATACTTTGCTTGTCTGTAAGGTTTTATGTTTCGAAAAATTTTTTATGATTTGATCAAAGTGAAGAGCCGGGCGGGATTTGATCTACAGTATACATGCTTGCACTGTTCTTTTTGATACCAAACTATATAAAAATATAGTTTATACTTTGCAATGATCCCGGTTGTTAACCAAGAAATACAAATTTACCAAAATTTAATTAACCGTTAATAATGAACTTTCGCACACAGAGAAAAAAGTTGATGAAAGTTTTGTGGTATTTAATCAGGGTCGTGCGTAGTCGTCTGCGCAATATGTTGAATAACTCAAAGCATGCGAACAGTATTAGAACAATTTTTTAGACTCATGTTAAGCCAGATTCTCTATAATTTTTACTTACCTGTCAGGATTGTTGCCATGGTTACCATTCTCACGCGAAAATCGCAATCCATATTGAGGAGAACGAAAAAAGATTGCTATACCTTTGCAAGTTGTCTGCTGTAAAATCATGCGTGCAAGCGAAATATTTTGTTTCTGTAGTCAAATTACAAGTCGTTATGATTTGTTTATAAAACAGTGTCAACGTTATGTCTGCTCTCTGCGAAGATCACGACTGTCCAGAACTTGCACCTGCTTCCTTACCTCTCAGCAAACCATCTCATGTTTGATGAACTTACTTCTTTGCGCTGCGATTTCTTATCAACCCGTCAATGTCTCTGTAACGTGATGGTAGTCACAGCTGTTGTGACGTCATTGAACGAATGATTTTTTGTCGATGACAAATGACGTCCGTTTCAAAATGGAATGTTTTCTTAACCTCTGAACCTTAAAGAGGTGAACTATTCACCTCAGCAAGGCATGCAGGTCGCGCGTTCACCGCATTATCATCAAATAAAGGACTGCGCGAGATTTCGACGCTCTGCATTCACAAAAACAAATTACCTGAAGTCAGGTGGTTGGTGCATGTACTTCAAGCACACCTCATAGCAAGTTGAGGGCTGCTTACGTGGTGTGCCTCCCTCGTCTTGTAAAGTCCTACTCTACATTAGTTTATGCTCCCAAAGTGGAAGTGCAGTTTCAAGCATTTTTAAAACCAAGAAACTGAAAAGCTCCAGCAATGTCGTTAGTCTTTGTTTCTGATTAGCAAACAGATGGAAGAAGCCAAATGTGTTCGACTTGGTTTACATGATAATTTATTCTCTTGTGCAGTAACTGCCAAGGCTTGCTCACACTTAACAAGTCTTTGCCCACGATACAGTTTCGTTGGAATAGACCAGAAGCAAAATAACTGTCAGAAACGAAGCGAACCTAAGTGAAGCGTTGTTGGTGCTACGGAAGGTATATCGAACGGAAAGTTCAGGTTTTACTTTCTGATCTTGAGTTTCTTTGAATACGAAAGTTTGCGTTTACGTGATGCAGTGAGTTGATATTTTAAAATATTTTTTCTGGCAGAACAACAGTTTTCTGCAAAGGTCTCGCTGTCCGTTCGCCGACTTCCGCCAAGCTAGTGCACTCAGCAAGCGACAACCAGTCCGCCATGTGCGCAGTGAAACGATTGTTAGCTCTGAATGGTCGCATCTCGTCATCTTTCAGTTTTAAAAAAGACATTGAAGTAAACATTGATTATAAAAGAATTCAGCGGATAAAAAAACGCAGGACCAAGCCGGGATAGCTCAACGTGTGGGGTTGAGTTTTGTTCCG
>Ga0210059_1014227_pt1 | contig 11789 bp, 11 predicted proteins | sample Ectturendosymbi2_FD_188042 | JGI IMG/M metagenome (GOLD analysis project Ga0210059, IMG submission 188042) | Ecteinascidia turbinata endosymbiont from Florida, USA - Sample 2 (SPAdes) (version 2) | ecosystem: Host-associated > Tunicates > Ascidians > Unclassified | place: Key West, Florida... | reverse complement strand
ATCAAATCTTTGAATCCTCTTCTCTGCAAACAAAAAGAATTCGTTTACTCCTTAAAGATCTCCTAAACTCTTGAACTTTCCATTGGTTGACCGTTCCAACGTTTCGACGAGGTCCAAATTACATCTTCAACCAATGACAGCTTCGCCTTTTTTATCTCCTAAACCCTTTCTTATTGGCCACTGCTTTAACCAATGAGATCTCTTCTTTTCTGTATACAAACCAGCTCGGTAGTATCTCCACTTCATTCTGACGATATCCCTTGAAGAGTGTCAGACGAAAAACTTTGGGATGAATTTCCTACTTCACGCCATATTTTCGTTTGTTATTTGCATTCCTTTCACTTGTTTGACCTCAGCTATTCACAGTCCAATGCCCTGTACTTACATGTATTAGAATAATAATTAAGAAAGTACTTTAAAGAACTTTTTTTAGCAAGGTTTGTCTAAAATCACTTTGATGCAAATTTAATTTTGTATTGAAAAACACTCTGGAACTTTAAGCCCCATTTTATTGCATTTTTGGAAATAAAATTCCACGTCATCAAGGCATAATGCGACCAGGGGAGTACAGACCGGGCAGAACGGGGTCACAATGCCCCGATCGCAGCAAATGATCAGCAAAGCCTTTTGAATAGCGCAAAAAATACCAAAGTTTGTTTGGCCGTCTTCTTCCCACAGGGAGTTGATGACTTCTTTTTCGTTTACATTTCGTTTTTTATCCTCGTCCCACATTTAGCTGTTCACTGTGCGAACCTTTGTTGAAACGTTTGTGTAAACATAATCCACTAGTGGAAATAAGCGTTCAATGCACAAGCACAGAACCGTTGTTGCTAACTTTAAAGTATTTTCTTCTCTAATAAAATGCATTGAATGGGCACCTCACACAATTAAAAATTTTATAATACTGTGCTAATTGCGACTCCAACCAGAATAATGTTAACAAAGGTAAAGAAAAAATGAAAATGGCTTTAGCCTCTGGAAACAAAAACTTCGACATACCAAAGTCTCATGCGGAACCAGCTTGGCTGAAGTTTTCGATGCATTACTGTTTTTGACGAGACATAAAAGCAGGACTACGAAAAGAAGTAGAATGGCAACTCCAGCGGTGCATGCAACAGCAGTTTTCCACTCAGTATTCTCTTGAGGAGGAACCTTATCTGGAGGCTCACTGAAGGCTAGAAGGAAACAAGCATTTGGAAAATAAGTGTAAGATTTTTCTGGTACGTTTCACCACTAGCCTGCGCTGTTCCGTGGGAACGCATAAGTAAGCCTGATTCTAATTGGTAGAAGAGCAGGAAGTGTGGCTCCTTACAGTTACGTAATAAACAGTGTGACGAACCTCGTAGCTGTAACGGATAACGTGGTCGGCCTCGTGGGGAAAGTGCAGTTGATTTAGCTGTGGTTTTAACGTTTTGCTGTGCACATCACCTGACAGAAGTCACAGCGTTTCAAAACTTCGCGTTAGTGTGCTCGACTGTGCTCTCAGTAACGAAGAGAGCTTCATTCGGTGCAAGGACATTTGTGATCGACGAGTCTAGTTCGGAGAAGCAGGCGAGGCGCGGAGTTCAAATTTATAAAGTACTGCAGTGAACGCCGGGACGATCGCCCGGGTAAATCTACATCTTCCGAAACGCTTAAATCGGGTTGGGTGTCAAGAGCAACTTTCCAGCTCGATTCAAGCGAGGTTGTTTAAGAGGAAACGTGTAAGCTTGATACTTTCCTAGAAATGTCAAGTGGCGAAAAGACTGTACGTCAAAGGGCCAAATTGGCTACTTCAGTGAAACCAATGGATGATTTACCCAAGTCGAAAAGTGGGGTATTGCAGACAAAGTTGAATAAAACTGATCTGCCAACTTCCTGGCGACGATGGACATGTCGCACGCTGGGTAGATGACCTTGAACAGCACCTTCCTACGGATGTGGAGTCAGTTTCTTCATCAAAGAAGCATCACAATTCTTATACAGTACGCTCTTGCACGTCGCGATCGAGCACCACAAGTAAAAATATCGGGATAGTATCATCAAGGCCCGATTGGCCGCTGAGGAGCTCAGTGCCGAAAAGGAGCTTGCGCGTCAGAAAATTCAAGAAGCCGCTGATCCATCGAAACGTCTCGCTGAAGAAAGGGCAAGGATTGACCCTCAATGAGCCCTAGAATGAGCCCGGAAACAGGCTGAACGAGCCCGAGAACAGGCTGAAGAAAACGCGCAACGAGCTCGTGAAGAAGCTGAAGAAGAAAGACTGCGCGTTGAGGAAGAGAGAAGGCTTTGAAATTAGCTACAGGTGAAGCAGAAGTTTGGGAACGGGAATCTACTTGCTAGAGCCACCGAAGTTTTCCGACTGGATCCTAACGAAATCGTGAGTACGTTTGTTTTGTTGTTCTCGTTGTGATGAGATGCAGCTGCAGCCCGAAAGTAGATTATCATTGCATCGAAATAAGTGTGACGTTAATTTTCGTCGAGACGGTAATAACGAAAGGGCTTTTCAATATACTTCCAAAGTAGGAAACCATCGTGGAACATATCAGCAGCGTGCTGACCTATACCCTTGTCGAGGTGACATAGATTACCCGGATGTTGGTGAACGCTTCTTGCCCAGACCTGTAATAACAGAGTTTGATGACATTCCGATGAATTACAAAACGTTTATGCGTCAGTTTGAAACTCGTATCGCGCAAAGGACTAGAACTGATTAGCTGCGTTTGTTGTTCCTCTTGCAACATTGTGAACCTGCAGTACGAGATAAAATTGAGCGCTTTACGTCGGTGAACCCTTGTGACGGGTAGCGAATTGCTCAAAACGAACTGTTCTATGAATATGGCCAGCCGCACGTTATCGCACAGCGCTGCGAACAAGAACTAAAAGCGTTGGCTGATGTGAGGTTTCATGATTCCAATAGCTTGATGAAGCTGTCAGTACTTATGAATAAATGTTGTGCGTCATTGGAGGATGTAGCAAATACGTCGAGCGTTGACACCATGAATGTAATGATTCAAATAGTTAAAAAGTCACCCTGTTTCGCTTCGATTAAAGTGGGTAGACGTTGCAGCGGCCACTGAAGAAAGGACTGGTCACCGCGTAACCTTTGCGCATTTGACAACGTTTGTTAATGGGCTTGCAAAGATAGCAACTCGATATTTGGGAAAGCTGTATTCCCAACTATTTTGAACCGATCAGTGGTTGCCAAACGAAGCGTGGCAGTAGTTCATAACGTTGTGGCACCGTCTTTTGAGAAACCAGTAATAAATAAGCTTGCGGTTAAATGCCGGTACTGTAAAAGGCAACATAGCCTTAAGAATTGTTACAAGTTTAAAGACTTGCCGTACCGGGAGCGTAAAGACTTTTTACGTGCAGAAAGGCTATGCTTTGAATGTTATGGAGAAGGTCATTTGAGTAAAGATTGCCCTAGGCGACGTGAGAGTAAAGAACGTGGCAATGGTCCAAACCCGAGTGTGTGCTCGCCAGGCCACTCAGCTAGCGAAAGAGATGCGTCCAACGAAAAATCAAAGGCCATTCTTTCTACAATCCGAAATGAACAACAGCCTGGCAGAGTAGGCTGCTCAAATGTGTACTTGAATGTTGTTCCCGTAATTGTCAGTTGTGGTGACCGTGAAGTGACCAACCACTTTTTTTTGGATCCTGGTAGTAGCCTCTCATTCTGCGACAGAAAATTAATGGACGCTCTGAATGCCCAGGATCACGTAAAAGCATGCGAATTCCCGCCATGACTGCGTCAAGCACCTTGGATAGTGAAGCTGTTTCAGTGTCGGTTGGGCCACTCGAAGGCGGTAAACGTATCGAGCTTAGCGAGGTGGTCGTGGTTGACGAAATTCCCCTTAAACCGAATATCATACCGGATCCCCGTGACCTGCAAAAGCACGATTATTTGCGTGGCGTAGATCTGCCGGACGTTGAGGGAGCAACAGTGACGTTGCTAATCGGTGCCAACTTTCCTGAAGCGAGTTGAAATTGTGCGCAATGGAAGCGATGGTTGCCCGGATGCAGTGCGCACCCCTCTGGGTTGGTCGTTGTTGGGACCAGCATTTAAAACAGTTGCAGCTCCGGAAAATGAGACGAACTGTTTTGTGGTGTATGTAAGTGGTACAGTTCCGCAATCTTCGATGCAAGTTATGTTTTTGAAAGACGAGAGTGACGTGCTATCTACGAATGGGTAGTTCGACGATAGCCAACATGATGTCCGACTGTAAGCCATGTCAAAGGAAGACAGGCGGACATACGCGTTAATGAAACAATCCGTAGAGTACATCAACGGTCACTATCAACTTCCTCTCCCATGGCGTTACGATTACCAGATATTGCCAGACAATATTGAAGTGGCCAGAAAACGACTTGCTGACCTGAAATGCCGTTTCCAGAGAAACCCTGAAGTTTATCAGAAGTACACTGACCAGATGCGACTTACCATCGAGAAAGGATACGCTGAAGAGGTTCCAGAAGACGAAATTGATGCAGATCGCCGCAAGTGGTACATTCCACACCATGGAGTCCTCAGCGAGCGAAAACCGGACAAGCTGCGCATTGTATTTGACTGTGCAGCACAACACCACGGCATGTCACTGAACCAGGTGTTGATGCAAGAGCCGGATTTGAATAATCGGCTACATGCAGTGTTATTGCGTTTCCGCAAGAAGTCAATAGCCTTGGTAGCCGATGTAGAAGCAATGTTCCACCAAGTTTTGGTGAGTCCTCGCGACCGCGACAGTTTACGTTTTTTGTAGTGGCGTGATGAAGACTTTGCGAAAGAAGCCAATCTTCATCAAATGAAAGTACACCTTTTTGGTGCGACTTCTTCCCCCATCTGTGCAGCCTTCAGTCTACGTCAAGCTGCACTCGACTTTGGTCATGGTTACGAACCGCTAGTTGCACCAACAGTGTAAGGAGCAGCGTATGTAGACAATATCTTGGCGTGTATTTCCGACGTCGGAGCAGAGTTGCCTAAGTCAGTGCAAACGCACTGGATCGATTCCAACCTGCACGAGAGAACTCTCCGAGTGACCTTGAACCGGTGCAAATGGCGTTAGAGGACCCGAGCTCAATGTCGGTGAGCCGTGTGTGTGCGACTGCGTGCGAGGAATCGTGTGCGAACGAACGAGAGGAATCGTGTACGAATGTGTGCGACGAGTCGTGTACGAATGCGTGCGAGGAATCGTGTGCGACTGCGTACGAAGAATCGTGTACGACTGCGTGCGAGGAATCGTGTGCGACTGCGTACGAAGAATCGTGTGCGACTGCGTACGAAGAATCGTGTGCGAATGCCCGCGAGGAGTCGTGTTCGAGTGTCAGCGAAGATGTGATCGTGTACGATTGATCTACGATGTTGGAGCACTAGCTCCGAAGATTGTAACGTGATGCGGCGCCAGTCCGAGTGTTTTGATATCACGCCTGCATGTCGTCTGTGTCGTTGAAACGCCACGCGTTCTAAAACAAGGCGTTCATAAACTGCATTGCTGATTTACAGAGCCCGATGTAAATTTATTGTTGGCATATGAGCTTTTCATGTTGCTTTCAAGAAAACTGGTGGATTTAACCAGGTTGTATGTTGGCGCTGTTAGCTCATTGTGGTGATTTAGTTGGTTTGTGTTTGAAAAATCTTGTAAAAATTGCACCGGAGGCGACAATTTAGGGGGAGTGTAAGATTTTTCTGGTACGTTTGACCACTAGCCTTATGGGGTTTTTATTGAAAATCTGGGTTTTTTTGACTCGGTCAAAATTTAGAAATGTATGTTGTATTACTGTATTTTCCATTCAAGAATACAGTAGTTTCACAGGGGCAATAATGTGCAGTCAGTAGCCAGTTCAGTTGAGTAGGGTTAGGCTTAACCAAATTGTTTGAAATCTAATGTTTTGCAGATTAAGCACTGATTAGGCATAGGTCAGCACTCTAACCTATCGTTGATATGTCAAGGGCTAGTTGTGCATGATTTTGAAATGCTTTCTTTGGTTTTGAAGCTGTGGTTAAGAATCTGTTGATTGTTGGACAGGCGCATTGTGATAGGTATGAATGTAAAAGTTTCAATGTTAAATTAGTAGTTAAATATTGCAATGATTAGAGTGAAAAGAAAACTGCAGCACCTTGAATGTATCATGTCTGTGTTTCAATATGTGCGTTTAAGTGAAAGTAAAAGAAAACATTAAACGCTTTTTAGAAGCATCTAACTAACGTTTCATGTTACTTCATACATTTGATTTGCCGCTAGCCTACTCGTAAATTGTTAGTAAGTTTGAAAGTAGACTTGAACTTGTTAAACAATTGATGAATATAATGTATATTGCCTTAATTTGAAGTGCAAGTACCGGTAGCGTGCATTTCAAGTTTGCTTTTGACTCATTTTTAACATTTTGTATGTCTGAGGTTTTTTATTATTTTCTAGTTTTTTTTCAAGGTAAATTCTGAAGTTTTTCTTTATAACAGAGTGGCAACACTGCATAGGAACAGAAGATAGGCATTAACTACATTCTAAACAGTGTTTCTCAAACTTTTTTATTCCATCGCGCCTTTTCACCAGCGACACGTCATTTTCGCCCCCCAAGCCTGATGAAGCAAACACATGGTAGTAAACTCAAAGAATTGTATTTAAAGGAAGCAAATAGTTGAACCAAGCCATTAAACAGCTGAACTAAGCAACTATATTACCACGCTAATATTAGCCTACGTTCAGAAATCTTGTGAAAATAATCCACCCTGTAGCCGCATAGACGATCCAGAGTAAAAATTTAAGGGATGAATTGCTTTAGCAACAACCTCCAACGATTTAGTAAAGTTAAATTTGCAAGAAACTCACAAGTCATACTAGTAGACTACTGAAGCTAACTCAATGATCGATTACAGGGTTGAGTATTTTCTCCCCCTTTGTATTGCTTTGCCCCCCTATCGCGCCCTTGCTTCTTAAAATCTCCCCCAAGGGGGCGATTCCGCCCACTATGAGAGCCACTGTTCTAAACGATCCGTCAGTGTGGGGAAGATAATTGCAATAAATCGCAAGAATCTGGTTTTTGGTATATCAAGTTTGTGATTGCAGCTGCAGGCAGGACTCAAAAATTGCAAACATTTGGAGTGATAAACATTTGTTCAATTGGATTCCAGCAAAACTGGTGTTTTTGTGCAAGCACACTTGCCCAGCAGATGTGCAATGAAAACGTAGCTTATATCTGGAGTGTTCTTTTACTTATATTGATTTCAAGGGTGTTGCAGCTTTTCTAGTAGAAACAGGCTTATGAGGGAAGCAGCATTTGTTTCAATTGATGCTCTGTACAACTGATATGCACCTATTTCAGGCGAGGCACCCTAGAACACACCATTGTAGGGCTACTCTCACTTAACAACCAACTGCGAGAGATAAAACCAGTGCCCAACGTGGACCAAAAACAAAGAACAAACTCAAATATTTTTCTAATCTCTTAAGCTCTGAAATGTTCCCAATCTTCCAGTCCCATTTCCTTGTAGCAATTCTCTTTAAGCGTTGGACTGATTTTTCAAAAACTTACAGTAGCAAGGTACCGTGTCTATTGCAGTCATCTTCGATACCATACACAGAAGGATATTTTAAGTACACTACAGGCTGTACATATTTGTGTTTCCATCTAAGTGCATTTCCACCTATGGCCCACAGCCAAGATGTCAAAAACGTCCACGTGGGGCATATAAGCAATACACATTAGACCCCTAACAATTACAACGGAGAACACTTTCAGCCCCGGTAACAGTGTTTGGCAACGGCAATGACAAATCTTAAATTTTGCCCAAAAAATGATGCCAAGACCACCACCACAAGTCGACTGCCATCCATCGTCTACACAAACCAAAGTTATAACAAAAACAGCCATAATTTTGATCTGAAACCACCTTGCTTAAAGTTTTAAACAATGCCAGCAGGGTTTTTTTAAGGAAAATGTTAGGTACCCGGTATGGGCCTGTAGGGACCCGATTTTCAATTCTAGAGACCCGAATCGGGTCCCTAAAGCACCTTAAAAAAACCTGAAAGCTAGGGTATTTATACCTAGCAGTAGCTTAGTTTTTGTCAGGATTACTGATACAGAACACAAAGTTTTTCTTTATACAGGATATCATGCTTTTCGTCACGGCCGACACGCTTCAGCACTATATATACGCGCAGATTTAATAAACGTGCGCAGATTTAGCTAAATGCCCGCACATTTTGCTAAATGCGTGCAGATTTAGCTAAATGTGCGAAGATTTTGCTGAATGCACATAGATTTAGCTAAATGTGCATAGATTTAGCTAAATATGCACCGATTTAGCTAAATATGCGCAGATGAAGCTAAATCTGGCTGATTCAACAGCTTTTGGTGTTAAGTCCGTTCGATATAATTTTTTACGAACGGCGCACCAAATAAAGGCACTTGTGAGAGCGTTCAGTTAAAGACCACGAAGGTTTGTCCTGCGCAAGAAAAGAAAGGGAGGCGATGTGTTTAGCAAGCGAACAACTAAAATCAGCAAAATTCGATAAGAGAGTTTTCTCGTGTTTTTTTTCTTTTTTGTTTGTTTTCACTGTCGCCGTGGCATATGAAGAGGCTACCCCAAAGAATAAAACTTTGCTACAAGAACCTGAATCGAAGTTAGGTGGCTCAGTTAAAGCCATGCAGCAGAAAGAGACAGTTGACATTGGTTCCCAGACAGAGATGCATCGCCTCTCTCTTGTTGTGCACGACGAACCCTTCCAGGATTTTAACTGAACGCTATCACAAAATGCCCTTAGCCATCAGGAAGAGGCCTGCTCAATCACCACAATGCATTGCAAATGAATGACATGCCATACCGCAGGCCCATACACCGAGCCTTTAGCCGCTAAACAATTAAGTACTGCACCTCGGTTCGCTGACCATCTCGTGGAAAATTTGTTAACTGTTTGGCCAACATACTGTTGACTGCATATCACACAAATGGTCACATAAATACAGGGGCGGATCCAGCCAGTACGGTTAGGGGGGGCGATTCCAGAAATATTTGGTAGTCAGCAGGGCCGCCCTCAGCAGATGCGATGCCCAATGCAAGACCTAGGCGCGGGGCCCCTCTGAGCAACAGCGTTTTGTCGTCATCGTCCTCAGTCAACCGTGCTGCGGCCTTTTTGTTGAAGATGTTTTAGCAAAACGGCCTATAGGATTACAATCAGATTATAATCATATATCAAAAAAGACGGAAAAAGCATGCTTGTCCGGTGGACATTGAATTTTGCACTGGTTTGAAATGAGATTTTTGGCTATCACGCAGCGACATATTACCGAGTGAAAAAACTTTAAGAAATTATCAATTAGAAGATTTCTTACCGGCCGGAAAAAAGCATTGCGAACCTAGAGGTAACTAGAATTAATGATACCCGTACAAACGAGTGCCGAAAGTTGCGACGACTTGCCTTAGAAAAACACCCTGCGAGATGAAATGCTTGAAACTCTGACCATCTCATCGTAATCAAGCTGAGATGCAACTTCATTTTCAATCAAATTTATCTTTCTCTTTCATTGCCACAGCGGTAGGTTCTACCTATGTTACGCTCTCTTTTCGGAACGTTTTTGCGATGTAGAACATCTAAGTTTCTATAAATGATATTTAGCTATTTCAACATAGTCGCCTGACAAAAAATGCAATAAAAAGTCTTTCAATTTTGCAGATTTTTGCATCAGTTTTGAATCGCGTTTGATCGCATCAAGTATCATTTGCGATTAGATGGGTTTCAAGCTTTATCTTGGCAACTACCTACAAACCATAGTTTCCCACCGGAGAGTAATATTTCCACCAGTAGCAATCCACAGAGGCACAGTAACCGTTTAATGTGGATCGCGATGAGTTTTGGGCTGTCATAAATTAAAAAATTTGGGGGCACAATGGATATAAAGTCTATAATCAAATCGCAGCACACTTTACATTTTTCTCAAAGCAAAGGTCCCAGCTTGCAATTGTTTCAGAACGACCAACAATAGTTTTGGTGAAACTAGCGTTGCTACTTAACGGCTACTGACACTGCCCCGACAGGCTGACGCATTCAGTGTCCGGTACAACACTTGTTGCTGTTGGCTGAATGATCAAATACTGGAGTCTTCAAACTTGAATAGGAGGTATACGTTCACAGGTTCAACCTTTCATCGTTTGTCGTTTGTCTCAATGTTATCGAGTTAATTTTATTTTGACAAAATATTAAAACGTAATTTATGCTCAAATCTGCCATGGAGCAAAATTGCATGCCTTTGCCCAAATGCAAATTATCCGCAACCAACCACAACTTTCCAAAACTGAAGCATCTTTTGAGAACTACCAGAAGCATCTTTTGAGAACTAAACAACGTTACGTCAGCAGAACTGCCATCAAAGTTAATAAGACAGGCACTCGTCTCGACTTTGCCAGTTGAATCACTACACACATTGTTTCCAATAGCTGTAGGTCCACTGCGGTCTCATCTGGCACTACTAACAACCAAGTTTCATCCATAAAGAGTAAGATATGGTGGAGTGCAGATCAAAACCATCGCCAGAAAGTTTTCAGTAGGGGGATTTGCTTTTCTGTGGGGGCGTTTTGGGTTTGTGCGGGGGGCTTGACACTCTAAATATTGACAAAAGCTCATTTGATTTATAGTGTTTGATGATTCAATTTGGGGGCGCTTGGAGCATTGTTTGAGGGGACTAAGCCCTCAAAAGCCCCCCGTGGCGACGGGACTGGCGCAGATATAGCACACTAGCCTGAGAATTGAGCACGTTTAATAACGTTCGATTTGGAGGAAATTCAACACATTTGTTCGAACAAAAGCACTGCTTGCTAGCAATGAGATTTATAGGTCTTTTCTACTGAATATCTTGAGCGCAATGAGTATCAGGCAAAAAATGAACAACTTGCCCAAACACCATGGCGCGGGGCCCAATGAAGCTGCATCGGCTTAAGGCCGGCTCTGGTAGTTAGTTCTCAACGGCTTCGCTACTGCACGAGGGATGGATTATACTTCACAGCACTGCTGTGACAAAATAATAGACGACAAAATGGCCTTATATCACGAATACTGTTTTCCGAATTGCAAAAAATCATGGTGAATAAAGTTACTTTCGTATAATTTTTAGGGGGGAGATCGCCCGGGCCCCGCGCCATGTTTTTGGATAATAGTTCATTTTTGCCAAATACGCCTTGCGCTCAAATTCAGTGGAAACGGCTGATAAAATCTCATTGTTAGCAAACAGTGCTCTCGTTGGAACGAACATTAAAACAAAAGATGAAAGGTTTAAGCCCGTAGACGCAGACCTTCTATTCGAGTCCGAAGACTCGAAGAGTTGGCCATTCAACCATAGCACTAAAAGGTGTTATATTTTGCGTTTTTTGCTTGGTCTGTACTGGACACTGAATCGTGTCAGCCTGTCTGAGCAATCGCCCAAAAGGTGTTGAGCAGCATGTAACGCTAGTTGTGCTAAAAAGCTTGTTGGTCGTTGTTCTGAAAAAAATTGCACGCTGGGGCCTTGCGTTGGGAAAAATGTCTAGTGCGTCAAACTTTATTTTCACTGTGTCCCCAAACTTTTTCATTTGTGATGGCCCTAATTTTAGCTTTATCGAAAATTGTGGGATCCTGCGTCTTGACCCAAACCACTTTCAACAGCTAAGCGAGATTTCCCAACTGCTGAAAGCCCAGATAATTTAGATTTGAATTACGTATGAATTTTCCTATGATGTAGCAGGCAGGACTTTTTCAAGTTGTTCTTTACAATGTAAATTATCCAATGGGCAGGTGATGCAACTGAAATGGCTGGCGCACTCAGCTGGATAAATTGGATATTTTGCT
>Ga0210059_1014226_pt1 | contig 11789 bp, 8 predicted proteins | sample Ectturendosymbi2_FD_188042 | JGI IMG/M metagenome (GOLD analysis project Ga0210059, IMG submission 188042) | Ecteinascidia turbinata endosymbiont from Florida, USA - Sample 2 (SPAdes) (version 2) | ecosystem: Host-associated > Tunicates > Ascidians > Unclassified | place: Key West, Florida... | reverse complement strand
TGACATTTGTTGAATGGCGGAAAATGCATATTTAATGACACAACTCTTCAAGTTTTCTGTGGCGGTTCACTTTTTTTGGCGAAACGTGGACAAGCTTGAGTAGAGCTTGGTCTATCTGTTTGGACCGTAATATGGTTAACACCTGGACCTTGAAAGGAGATCGTCATATACTGTAGTCCTGAGCTTCTCCTTTCCACCACCATGACAGCAGAGCTGAGACCTGTGCACTCCAGGCATTTTCAACGTTCTAGTGTAACATTTTATTATAATTTTTATACAAGAGGGTAAAATGAATCAGCTAAAACCTTACTCTGCAAGGTGTGAATGGGTTCGTAGTTTTTATAGGAAAGGGACAAGTAATTTCGTATCATTGTTTTCTTTTCCACTTGATCACACAAATACGGCACACTTAATTGTAGTTTTCTAAACATTTGAAGATGTATATAACACGCTTAAAGGTAAGAGTTTTATTTATCTTTTATGGCTGAAGATCCACATCCACTTTCGCAGAAGTCTGCGTTGCTGGATTTACTCGCAGTTTTTTTATTTTTGCTTCGGAAATACGCCGTTTTGAAAAATATTAGAATTTTTGTGAAAACAGATTGTTATTACCTATACATTTTTTCACCTTCAAAATGGCATGAAGAGCGTCAACAAAGAAAATAGGCTAAATCAAACCACATTTCTCTTAAATCGATGTTCACACAGGTCACGAGGTCCACAATTTTACTGACTTTATTCCCCGGATCAGTGGCGTACGCAGAAAATTTTAATGGGGGGGTTTTGGTTCAGTGTCATATGGTGGTCATTTGTATTTGGTGTGCGCTGTTTGTGACGTCACAATTTGACGTCATTTCCATGTTTCCAAACCAACGTTTTGGCGAAGTTTGTTGACGTAATGATGCATATTTTTCTACATCCACTCCCCTTATTTCTGCGTCATTGCACTGAATATAAACCATCAGCGGTTCAAGTTAGGCTATCGGAGGAAAATAAACTCAACGCTACGACACAGCAGTTCATAACTGCAAAAATATCAGGCTACGCGTTAAAACAGGGGGAGTGAAAGACACTCATCCCCACGTCAGAGCAATTTACAACTGCAAAATGAGGCTGCGCTAAGATCTCGTCAAATACGAGCAGTTGAGCACTGAAGGTGTGCGGCTGGACTGGCTGGCGTAGACCCTGGTTTGCGAGATCGAATTTTAATAAACTACACAAGAATTGAGAATGTGCATAAAGTACGCAAGAAAACGTTCGTTTTTTGTGATGTGTAGAAGTCTACAGACGCGTAACCAGGAGTGAGCGAAGCCTCCCCTAGAAAAATTTTCGCCCCAACAGGAAAAATGTGTTGGACGTATTTTGAAACTATTGGACATAGTTAAAAAAGTCCCCTCTCAGAAAGCTCTTCTCCCCCCCGGGTGTCCCAAGCTGGTTACGGGCCTGGAAGTCCAGCAAACGTTTAGCTTTCCTTCTTCACTCCTGAGACATTATCAAATTCCTGAATGCTTCTATTTTAACAACTGCGGTTTTTGAGCTCCTGCAACAGTTCTTATCATGCTACAGAAATTGGTAATGTAGCCAATGCCTTTAGCGCTTGCGCTGATCAGCCTTAGCAGACGAAATAAAGACAATTGTTTCGGATAAAGTGAACTATCGCGGAGCACAATCTTAAACATGCGTAGTGGACGAAAGATCTGCAGTTTTGCGGCCGACGCCCCTCGCTGGATCCAATAACCTAGCTCAGAGTACCCGTCCACGAGAGACTCGGTGCAAAACAAGTTATGCTAAACGCTTTGGGAAATTTAACGTTTATATTCGCTTTTCTAGACAGGGTCCTCGAGGCTGGGTCCTATGGTAGACTATCACACTAAATCAAATAGTCAATGTCACCAACCTTAGCTGCTAGTGACAGGACCATTATACCCGTTTACGAGGGGATACATGTTTTATTGACCATCAAGGTACGAACACACGACCAAACGTAAATAAAGATAAACGCATGAACATGCTCCTAACATGATGACCCCCCATTGTCTGGGATTTTTCTAAGTACAAAATCATGAAAAATTTGGCCAGAACTTCGTTTCCTTTTTGACTTAAAAATGCCCTAATATTAGTTAAAGTCCGAAATCTTAGAAAATTTTGACAGGACTCTATTCCCTAGTTAAATCTGACATGCCTCAATTTTGTTAAAGTCCAAAGTTAAGTAAAATTTTGACAGAACTTCGTTACTACACATGGTTACGGAGCTCTCGGACAAAGTCTGGCTACAATAACAGCATACAGCCCTAACTAAAGTTCAGTCTTAACTAACCGTACTGAAACCTTCGTGCCTGGAAGGTCAGTTTTACTTCAGACTAAAGCTCCCTTGAGCTTATTGGCTACAAGCGTATCCTGGCTCACGAATTCACCAGGCCCCACAAGTTCGCCAATTTTTGGATTTTTGCTTTGCCAGAAAAATCTCTGAGAGCCTAGAGACTCTCACAAACTAAATACTCATCAGGTCAAACCTAACAAAAAAGTTTTCTTATGTTTCTTTTTGATGGGCCCTTTTCCTGCAGTCACATGACTTTACTTTATCTTTGACTGGCCCTTTTGCCCTTGTCACATGATTTTACTTTATCTTTGATTGGCCCTTTTGCTCTGAATCTCCTCTGTGAGGAATTCTCATTTCTCTTTTTGATTGGCCTTCGTGACGACTTGACTTCTCCCCCAACTCCTGCTGGAGAGGTTTTTATTTATCTTTTTGATAGGAAATTGTGACCTGGCTTTTTCCCCATCTCCTTCTAGAGAAGCTTTCGTTTATCTTTTTGATGGGAAAGTGTGATCTGATGCTCACGCTCACAATGACTTCATACCTTATTTATCCTTCAGGTATGACTAGGGAGAAATGTGTCAATGCATGCACACCACACTTGGGAGAATTTCTCATAGATGCTTTATATTGTGTGTTATACAAGTTAACACCACTCCTGTCTTTGCAAATACGGCAGCTGATACTGCAAATGTCTATACAGCAGGTGCACGCTTTTCTTGTATGCCATGGGAACAATATTAACTAAGTTTCCCATTCTTGTCGGAGAACTTTTCAATCATTCTTTTCTTTGTTAAGTCTCCTTTTTCGTTTGTTGTTTACAAAACCTCGACATTCGTTGGGTTGCTGTTTCCTTGGTTGAATCTTCGTTATTACTTTGGCATGACTCCGTTATGGTTCCACTTTTCTCCTTAGTTCGTAATAAACCTTTTAGTCCCTAACTATGGTTCCTAATTTGTTGTGGCTTCTACCCCGTAATACATGACAATAACGGTTAGTAATGGAAAAGGTTAGTGTTATATTCACACGTAGAGTTTTATGCAACATTCATTGTTGTGTTGCAAACAAACCAGACAGTTATTTTCTTCAGTTCTTTCCGAGGCGACAGAGGAGTACTTTTTCGCCATACATCAATATCTTTCTCATAAAGGTATGTTGGGGTTAATTTTAACCACAACAGTAGAAAGTGGTGAGATGGTTTCTGGACGCAGACGATAACGAAGATTCCCCCCAAATCTGATTATTACTGTTTGGACCATTTACAATTTTACATGAAATTTGCATGCAAATTTATTCCGTGGTATTTGCATTACGTCGACAAATTAACAAGCAAAAAGTATGCGAAAACAATTAATCTCCTTTGCGCAGGTAATACAGTTTTCGTAAAATATCAAGCTCAAGGGGGGGGTAACCCCAACGCCCCCTTGCGCACGCCCTTGCTGAATATAAACTATCAGCCCTCCAAGCTAGCATATCAGAGGAAAATACAAGCAACGCTACGATACAGCAGTTTATAACTGCAAAAATATCAGGTTGCGCATTAAAACAGGGTAGTAAAACACGCTCATCACTGCGTCCGATCAATTTACAACTGCAAAATGATGCTGCCCTGATATCTTGTCGAATACGAGCAGCCGAGCATAAAAAGCGTGTGGCTGGACCAGCTGGCGCACACCCCGGTTTGCAAGATCGAATCTTGCTAAACTACACAAGAATTGAGAATGCACATGAAGTACGCAAGAAAACTTTCAATTTTTTATTATGTATAGAAGTCCAGCAAACTTTTAGTTTTCCTTTTTCCCTGCTGAGACACTATCAAATTCCTGAATGCTTTTATGTTAAAAAAAGCTGTTTTTGAGCTCGTGCCACAGTTCCATCATGCTATAGAAATAGCTAATGTAGCCAATGCCGTCAGCGCTTGCGCTGATCAGCCTTAGCAGACAAAATAAAGACAACTGTTTCGGCTAAAGTCAACTGTCGCGGAACACAATCTTAAACATGCGTAGTGGATGGAGAGTTTGCAAAAAGTGGTGAGGTGGTTTTTGACGCAGACGATAGCCTGGATTCCCACCAAAACATAATTATTACTTTTTGGCCCATTTAAAATGTTCCTTAAAATTTGCATGCAAATTTATGCCAATGCCTTCATAACAATAAAAACCTTAAAACTGGGAAGTCTTAACACACAAGATATTTGAATGTCGTAAAATGTCCTGTATTATGAAGTTCTCTAGAAAAAGTACTTGCCATTGCATTTGAAAGGTCAGTACATGCCTTCTGACAGTTTGACCTGTTTCTTCCATGATTGAAAATGAGCACCTCAACCTCAACAAACACAGATGGTAGAGCCTTGCATGCGAACTACCAACTCAACGAGGCAAGCGATCAGGACACTCATTCATTCGTACGTTTTCAATAGCATCGAAGCAGAACAAATGAACTTGATAACGTTTGACATGACGTTTAGAAAACTTCATATTCGTGGCTAATACAACTCTATGTGAAATAGCCGCACTTATCGCGCGCCCAAAACCTAACTGCAAAAGACAGTTATAATTTTGGAATCCAACAAGTCTCTTACAGATCAAAGAATCTACAATTATAAATTAGCAAAACATATGTACAAAATTTATTGCAATATCTTCTCTGATTATACCATAAACGGTTTCAACAATTCTGCTACTACAAAAATCAGAGAAACTGGACAAACTTCCAAATTAACATATAAAATTCCCTAGCTAAGACACTTGCGAACAACGTCAAACATTTTATGGGGGAACCACAATATGGATTATATTCCAAGAATGTAAAGCAGGCAGTTATACAAAAGCTACTTCATTGAACATCCTCTCAGTAATTAGGATCTCGTAACACTGATTTATGCTCGTGAACACCTTGAGCCTTTGCTCCTTACGTTTGCTGACTGCTCCTGAGACATTCTAAAAACTTGTTTTGAATACATCTTAGGCAGTGGCGCAACCAGAATGAGCCAACTTGCTAAGATTTTTACTGGTGCTTCAACTGTTAGAAACTTACACAAAAAATCGGACTCGTGACGATGTCAGTTACTGACGACGTCATTGACTGGCCCCTACCGAACAAAATTGCGCTACTGATCTTAGGTCGTTTGTGGAACATGCTTCAACAATCTCCACATCTAGGCGCGATTTAACAAAATCCAAGCCCTTCCCGGTGTCAAGCGAAATTTCTGACCTCACACCACGTACGCATGCACAGAGTAATATTCTACATACCAAATACGCTGATAAAACTGATTGTTAGGGTTTAGGAATTCGTGTTTAGGTTTGTCGGGTTATGGTTTGGGTAAGAAAAAAAATAATTGAGGTCAACGACTAAGTCCGAAAATTTTCAATGGTTATACTATAGCTTGTTGTGGGTTCCTGACATCCAGCAAAAATGTTTTAATTTACACAACGCACATCAAAAAAGTAACTGCCAGACTTTATTTCTTTATTCTGAGAAGCAAAACAACTGAAAAACAAAAAACAGGTCAAAAACTTCGCTTGACACCGGATCCAAATTTGCCCGAAAGACTGAGGTTACTCTTTGAACTTACACATTTCCCTGCGTCTTCTGCACCACAAACCTCGGTGTAACGGATAGCACCTTCCCACTTTGGAGGTTTATACGCCCTTTTGCGTACAAGCCATTATCCTGACTTCTAACCTACAGCACTAGCGTGTTGTTATCTCTTAGCAACATGACGAACGTCGTTTCCACTCGATGCTTGACGAAGCGCAGTATTTTTCTAACCACGACTCGCGCAAACAACACGCACGCGGCGAATGTATTTTTCTCGCTTTGTTTTTATGCCACAGCGTAGCTTTGGGCAAGACGAAAATCATGCTCGTAGCTCAACAACGTCAAAGAATTCAATCGAAAGCAGGAACGCGACTTTTCTGGTTCTCAAAGATCCGCGAAAAACGCTAAAAACAGGTGGTTGATGAAGTCAGTCTGAAGATCGCCGACACACAGCGGTCAAGCGTGACGAGCAAAAACTGGAGAACTTACCATGAGCGAAGCGACGTCATGACAAAAGAAAAACACGCGTAAAAATCTAAAGCATGAAAATGATGATAAAGCTAAAAGTTCATTAAACTGAGTCACGATCCAACGAAATTGCGTGAGCTTATTTAGCGAAGTAACACGATTTTTTCACGAAATTAGAATGTACGCGAACTACTTCAGGCATTTTCTTTCGCAACGAAAAATTCAAGTTCAACAGCCATTCTCATACCTTCGCGAGCGGTTTTCAAACTGAGCATACGATATGTGCCCGAAACAGCAAAAAAATTTTTTTTCCAAATAGCTATCTACTTCACAGCGGCGCCACTGCCCCTGTACGACTTCCACACAGACGCCAGATCAGAGCAGGCAACACTTTCATCTACTGCCATATTTCCACGTGTCAGAAGCTCAACGCATACTGTTAAACAAAATGTACAATGTGCAACAATAAGCGTGAGTGGATCGGACCGAGGCCGAAGTGATCGCAGAAGACTGCTTCAGGCTTGCAAATTTTCGGTCAACATCGTCTCACGCTGAAACAAAAACCCAACTAGATCCAACAATTCCAAACTGTTCAACCGTTCTAAACGCTTTACTCAACAGTGTAGCGAAGTATCCTGATCCGGTTATGCATACGTGCGCAAATATAACGCAGCGCGGCCGCTCGGGTCGCGAGTGACGAAGTGCAACGCACGCACAACAGTCGTTCGTGGCGTACTATAATTGGATCACCGTTTGCACATGACACAGCAGTCACGTTTGATCGCAGAAGATGGGGAGACGTGGACTGCGATATACACCTGCGATTAGGACGCACACCTTGGAAGTCGCGCGGTTCTAAAAAGAAAATGTCGCGGGCGTACCTAAGACGAAACCAGCACGAAAAAAATAACAGCGATTCATGCGACGGGGAAGAGAGCGACCAATAAAAGCGAACGCGCCGACGAAATTAAAGGAAGTTAATGATGATCGCGGTTCGAGCCAAACGCCGATGGGGAACAACTCAAGTTCCGTTACCACAACGAGCAGTGGCAAGCAAGCGTATTTTGAAAGAAGCCGCAATGGCAGGATAGAAATTGTCAAAAGAAAAAGACAAAAAATGCTCGCCTGATGCTGCCTGGCAAGGGCAAGTCGCTGGTAGATTGGCAAGTGCTGAAAGCATACTTCAAGGAACGACCTGACCGTGTTTGCTGCTCTCGCAACTTTGCACATGAGATAATAACGAACAAGCGTAGAGATCTAGGAACTGCATGGATCGGATTCTCGCGCGACGCGCCAATCGCTCCGTCCTTTGATTTAAGTGCAGCGCGCGGGAAACAAGTCTCGTCGTGCAAATGCGGTCACTGGCATGGTAGTCTGGACAAGTTGCGTACTGACTCGCGGTTTGGCCGAAACACTGCGAAACGCAAAGGACAAAATTTACCCTGGTCTGATTGTTTTCGAATGTTGCGTCTGTTGCGTGCGAACTGGTTGCGGCAAGAAATACTCCGAAGATTTGAAGCAGTTTGGGTCGTTCCGCGGATTTCATCGTCAATCGGTTCGAGGACTACACGAACCGACGCCGCGGGTGCCACTGGTTAGGAAACCCTCCTCTTCGTCCAACATCTCTTATCAGCGACGTTGTCCGCACTCACAGGGACATCTTCATGAACGTAGGAGCACCGGTAATGCGCGTCGGCATCAAAACAATTAGAATTGTACTTGATCCTGGCATCCGACAAGCCCAGAAAGTTAAAATCTGCAAGTAGAAAGCAACTTCACGTGTACCGTCATTCAATTTACGAAAGGTTATTGGTTTTCCGAGGTCGTGCAGCGAACGTTTGCGCCGATGATTTCGAAAAGACTTGTCAAGCATTTTTTCAAATCAACACAACCAACCCTTCAGACCAGGACTTTTTTGCGAGTGACCGCTAGCAGTGACATAACTGCACATTACAGAAAGAAAGAGTTGCTGCTAGCTTCAAAATACCTTAAGCACTTCACGGAACTCAGCAAGACCGCACCCTCAAGCAATTATTTCATGGCGTACCTCGCTGTAGCGTGACTGTGCAGTTTGCTCAATATTTCGTTCAAACGCTCCTGTTTTTCGTTCCGCCCTTTGTTCGCACCAGTCTGGCAATCGTCGGTGCGACTCCCGCGCGGCACCTCCGTCTCTTCCGCGGGATTCCGGTAGATGTCGTCATAATCTTCAAAGTTCGCGACGCTGCAGTCCTCGGCACCGCTACTGTCCTCTGTGTTTTTTTCAAAATGGACGATTTATTCAGCGACAAGCAATGTAAGTCCGCCGCAAATTAACTTGAACCTTGCTGCCTTCTCAAAGAGCAGGTAGCAGCGCAACTTAAAAGATTCGCGCACGAAGCCAACTTCACTAACCGCTGTCTGATTTCGTTCCGTGTTGCGTAGCCTGGAGCCATTGCATTCGGCGAGCTTGCGTCTTACGAAGATGTTCTGAAACCTTTTGACATAAAACAGAACATGAAAACAAAACCGACTCCGACTTGGATTGAACACCTGTCAGTGACGTTATCATCGTCATCAGGCCACTCGAGAAAAACTCACGAGATAATCTCGCACAGGACAGAGCCGCTCCGCGTAAGTCTCGAACACGTGAGGCTTGGTGTAAATGGGATAGCGCGTTTTAAGAGGCTTTTCCACGATTCGCAGGGACAGGTTGCAACGATGCTGACAGATGTAGATGTCGCTGTCTTTGACACCTGAACGAAATTCAGTCGAGCTCAAACGAACAGAAAGCGAACAGGCGCCTTGGACACAGATCGCCGGTGACTGGACAGCTGAAGAACGGGCAACTACGAGCTGGGATGGCTGCCAGTTAGATCACTCACGTATGCCTGGCTAGAAGTTTACTGTGTCACGCAAAATTAACGCACACAAATCAGTAAACAGAAAATGATAACCACCACACTTGTAAACGGAAAATTGCATTTCAACTGTGTAAAACAAATCACATTGTTTCAAGGAATTTCAACGATAATCCATGATGTTCTGTTTTTATGTTGTTATCGGTCTCATTAACCTTAACAAATGGCTGCGTCAATACAATATTGCACGGTAACAAGTCTATTTACTTAATCTTTACTTCTCTATTGCTTGTTAGATCATACGGCTCTTCACTAATTCTTTCGGATATAGCTGTTCTTCCTTTGTGATATATTTCTGCTCTTCGTGAAATAGAAATGGGCTGTTTACCTTGCTTAGATTACTTCAATTTTATAATTTTGGTTATGCACTGAGACTACCTAATTTTCTAACTTCATTCACTTTGCAGAGAGCTGAGAACGCACTTTACAGTAAGGAAAGTAGATCCACTTTAACACATAGTGCAATTAGTTTAACGTTACATTCCTGCTCTTAGCCGACCCGTCTCAAAATGGTGCTTTTGTTTCAGATGCTGCAGGCACGGGAAGTTAGGTAATTTTGCAAAGTACAAGTGCAGTGTGTGAAATATTGTTGTGAGAAATTACTGTAGAACTAATTATTGTCTTTATTCCACAAAACCTTGAAAACCACAACAGATATGCCTTTTTAGTGCACCACAGACAGAGAACAGCAATTTTGAGTTGATCAGAGCAGTATTTTTCAATCCAACGGTTCAAGAGATAAAGCTGGTTTTCGGCATTTGAAAAAAGCCTGACTGGGGAACCTTCAGAACATAACGCAATCGTCTTTTTTGCACTAAAGTATGTTCTAGTTAGTGACAACTTCTGCCCCAATTTATATGAAGATTTTAAAATATCATCTCAAATTTTGGTGCCTTTGGTGCCCAAGGTTCCCTTGAGTAAGAAAAATGAGGGCAATTCTTCAAAATGTGTTGGTCAGCACGCGTCAAAATCGCAACCAAAATTATCTGGAAAGTACGGCCGGTTTTGCCAGTTTTTTTCACGAAATAAGATACAGAGAAAGGACATATATGCTCAGATACCATCGATATTTGCGATTTTGACTGTTTCTCAGTCAAATCGAGTCGATAGCCTGTGATCGCAGACAAGAAAATCCCCATTCTCACCTTTAGGTTTGCCCAAGCAGTACGTTTCCAGGTCCATCACACAACAAATGTTGACCACAGCTTCGAGAGGCACGATCTCGTGGAAGGGCGTGGCGATGAGTTCGTTCGGGAAAAATTTTCTCAACTCGGCGTGTTTCGCATCTTGAGGACGCACGAAATGGTGCCCGTAAGCGAACTTATCGCCGCTGTGGAAAAGACGGGCGTCATCGTCAAATAGTTCGACGTGAAAGTGCCACCTACTGCCCTGGAAAGAAACCGTGAGGCGCAGATCACTGCCAACCACCTTATATAGTCAGGCGGTAATACCTAAACGCACGTACTTGGTTGTGCTACCTCCGCTTTTGATGAGTGCACAGTTCAGCGCACACGTTATCGAAGAAGCACGTCAATGTAGCGTTGACATGGCAACACCCTGAGCGGAAAATGCGTTGATCCATTCAATGTTGTTTTTTACCATTTTGACTCGATGTTTTCCAACATTCTTGGAACTTTTCAAACTCGGATTTAAAATACAGAGATTTTTATTCTTTACAACGTGATTGGGTTGCTGGCAAGTCTTTATTTATTTATTTGATTTGTTAGGAAAATAATCATATGTATTTCAACAGATGACGAAAGTTGTGTAAAACATTAATCAAGTTTCCAGACCAAAAATTTCACGCAAATTACTAAAGGTAGTCATGTAATCCATAACCAGGCAATAAATTTAAAACCGAAAACTCAACTTCACCGAGAAATTCTTACTAAAGCCGACACTTTCGTATCCACCGCTACTGCTTATTTTGTAAACAAATAATGACTAGGGAGCCAAATTTGATTACATCAATGATTTGCAGTTAGGGGCAGGACTTTTTGCCCCTTTCACGTGCACCCAAGGCTGGAGCGTACCGAGGTTAGAGGCGCGCGCGGCAAGAAACAAGTTTGGCGCCCGCAGAATCGAACCTCGAACCTAAGGTCTTTCGGGAGCAAATGTACTGTGTTGAAGAAAGTACTGGTGACATTGTTGGGAGTTTTCGGCGCCCCAGGATTCGTGTGCCCCTTTTCCCCACTCGGTACGCCCTTGACCTAAGGCACTTGCCACTTATACATTCGCTTGAACAAAGCAATGAGCGCGGTGCAGCAACAAACAGCCTTGATGGGTAGAAGCACAATAGAAGCGTTTATTAACAGAAGTTTTGTCTGCAGATGAACGAGACTTCGTATCGACTGGCCCGCGACCCACAGCGAATTTTCGCGAAAAGAGCGTGACGCGAATACATCAGACGACGTTGCCTGGCAGCTTTCGTAGCGTCGCACTACACGGTAGACACAGGTTTGGAAACCTTTTTGGTATTCTGTGTTCGGTCAGTTCAACGTGAAGTCAAAGCAAAAAATACCTCGAGTTTTCACGTTAAATCGCGTTAAATCGCAGCGGTAGCC
>Ga0210059_1014225_pt1 | contig 11789 bp, 10 predicted proteins | sample Ectturendosymbi2_FD_188042 | JGI IMG/M metagenome (GOLD analysis project Ga0210059, IMG submission 188042) | Ecteinascidia turbinata endosymbiont from Florida, USA - Sample 2 (SPAdes) (version 2) | ecosystem: Host-associated > Tunicates > Ascidians > Unclassified | place: Key West, Florida... | reverse complement strand
GAATTCATTGTATTGAATATATATATATTTTTAATCATTCAGAATTTTGAACAACTTGCCCATGCCCTGAAAAATAAAGTTTGCCCTGAAATTTTTCACTGCTTTGAAATATTTTTATCTTTCAGGATTTTTGAGGTACTTACGCTTGCCCTGAAAACAAAGGTTGTCATGAAATGTTTTGCTGTATTTAATATACTTTTAACATTCAGGATGTTTGAGCAACTTTTGCTTGCCCTGAAAAACAGAGTGTGCCTTGAATTCACTGTATTGAATGTATTTTTTATCCTTCAGAATTTTGAACAACTTGCACTTGCCCTGAAAAACAGAGTTTGCCCTGAAAATTTTCACTCCATTGAATATAGTTTTTACAATCAGGATTTTTGAGCAACTTGTGCTTGCCCTGAAAAACAGAGTGTGCCCTGAATTCACTGTATTGAATATATATTTTTTATCATTCAGAATTTTGAACAAACCTGCGCTTGCCCTGAAAAACAGAATTTGCCCTGAAATTTTTCACTGTATTGAAATATTTTTTTATCTTTCAGGACTGTTGAGCAACTTGATCTTGCCCTGAGAACAGAGTTTGCCCTGAATTTTTCAAGCCGGGGGGAAGGCCGCCCCCCCGCCTCTGGCTTTACGTTCGTGCAGGGGGGGCTTGACACACAAATTTGACAAAAATTCAACTTACTTATAGCGTTTCGACGGGACTGCATAGGAATGGGTAACAGCAGGCCCGTAACTAGCTTGGGACATCAGGGGTGGCCAAGAGTTTTCTTAGAGGGTCCCAAATTTTTTTATCTATGTCCAATAGTTTGTTACCCATTCCTATACAGTCCTGCCCCCCAAATGAAGCTCCAAGTCCCCCAAATTGAAATATGAAACACTACAGGTTAGTGCAATTTTTGTCAAATTTTTATGTCAAGCCCCCCTGCACGAACGTAAAGCCCCCCTATTGAAGACTTTCTGGCGACGGTTCTGTTCCTATAACGTGATGGTCAGTTTTGCATTTTTTGTCTTTGTACGTCATACTGCATTACTACTCATTGTTTCTTGTTATTATTAAGTTGCATGTTATACGTGGTTAAAAACATTGCCCTGAGGAAACCCACTTGAATATATGGGCGAAACGTCGCTAATAATAAAATAATCGCCAGAAGAATCAATTTATCTGCTTCTGTCCTTATTTTGTCTGCTCATATATGGCTGATCAACGCATGCGCTTACCGCATTGGCTACATTACCAATTTCTGTAGCATGATAGAACTGTTGCACGAGCTCAAAAACAGTATTTGTTGACATAAAAGCATTCAGGCATATGATAATGTTTCAGCAGGGAATAAGAAAAACTAAAAGTTTGCTGGACTTCTATACATAACAAAAAAACAACGTTTTCTTGCGTACTTTATGCGCATTCTCAATTCTTGTGTAGTTTAGCAAGATTCGATCTTGCAAATCGGGGTGTGCGTCAGCCAGTCCAGCCGCCCCCATTGCGTGACTGCTCGTATTCAACGAGACTTTAGCGCAGCCTAATTTTGCAGTTGTAAATTGCTTCGACGTAGTGATGAGTGTGTTTTATTCCCGTGTATTAACGCGCACCCTGATATTTTTGCAGTTATGAATGCTGTGTCGTAGCGTTGAGTGTATTTTCCTCCGATATCTTAACTTGGAGCGCTATAAGTTTACATTCAGTGCAAATGACACAAAATAAGGAGAGTGCGTGTAGAAGAGTATGCATATTTGTGTCAACAAATTTCGCCAAAACGTTGGTTTGGAAACATGAATATGGCGTCACGTTGTGACGTCACAAACAGAGCACACTAAATACGAATGACCACCATTTGCCACTGAACGAAATCTCCCCCACCAAACTCTTTTGCATACGCCACTGTGGGTACATACACTTTTTTTGCTTCAGTACACAATTTAAACAGGATAGACGGCAAATTGTTTTCTCCATCTCGCAAGTAGCATTACAACAAAGAAAGCTTAGCTACTGATTGCTTTGAACGGCTGAATTTTGAAAAATCATTTTTTTAAACCGTTTTTAAGGAGCTGCTTCTTGCAAGACTTCATAAAAAAAATAACAACTCACGCAATGTCTCGAGACTAAGTGCTCGAGACCGAGACATTCGAAACCCAGACCCGAAAAAACGGATCTCGAGACACGTCTCGAGACTCAGTCACTGCTGCGGGGTATCAAAAAACGTAGTGTACGGGTGTAGCTGCAGGTACACAGTTTTATCACACCCACAATAGCAACCACCTTGACCAAAACGTTGTCTTAAACAAGCACAAACGTAGCTTGTTCGTCAACAATAATACTGCGGAATGTAACGTTTTTCAAGAAAAACTATCACGAAACTATTCAGGATGACGCTATAGGCATAAAAGAAACTATCTAGAATAGCGGTATGCGCATGAAAAGCCGGTTTGTAGGCCATCGTTTCTTAAAACAAGCCAGGAATCGCGTACGTGATTGATCTCTTCAACGCAATGCCACGGCGTGCCAATTTCCTTACACTGTCGTCTTCTCAAAAAGAGTGAGACTCCGAGCAGAGAACAAAAGGCGCGGCTGTGTTTGCGAAATCTAGATGACAAAAATTACAATCATTTCACTCACGGATGTCACCGTGGTGAGCACAACAAATATACGTCAAGAAAGGAAAAATCGTTACTCTGAATGTTATAAAAAGTTTTGTATGCAGGCCGAAACATTCTGACAAACTCAAGCCCGAACCCGACTTACAACTCTGATTCAGTATTCTTTTGGTTTTCAGTAGGTTGTTTTTTTTGCGATTTCGAAAGTTTCTTTGGATTGTTTTCCGGTGATTTCAGGTTTTCGTGTAGACATCCACATACACTGTGGAGTATAAACATCCACATACACATTTCTCAACTTTTTTCCCAGTGTTGGCAAGTGGGCTTCTTTCACCTGCGTTTCCCACCCTGGCTGACACGTCTAGTTACGCCACCGGTCTACAGCTTAATTTCCCTGAACAATTTCTTACTAAACTATACTAAAAATACTTACAATCAACGTGGGATTCAGCACGCTACCTTTACGAGATTTACAAAATATGGGTCTTGATATTCCATCATCGGTTCTATCGAGTTAATAAGAATTTTGTAACATTATCACGCGCTACAAGTCTCACTCCAGCAACAGCTGTCAGCGAAGGACGCCTGCAAACATCCTTTTTCATAGAACGCTTCATCTACGTTCATATGATAAGAGTCCAAGAAATCAAGGAGTACTCTCTATTTGTGTTAATTGACACTGAAGTTTCTTTATTGGGTAAACCCACAGTCAAACGTATCGTTTCAGCGACGGAATATTTTAACAATTTGAAAAAGGCAAGTTTTAAGACAAGCCTAATTATGAAGATGTTGCGCCAGGCCTAATCGAATTTTGTTGAGTGAAGTCAGTTTTTGTCTGCAGAAATTTTTGGTTTACAGGCAAAAACTTTGCATGGGTAACACATTTTTGATTAGCTGCACTGCTCCAGTAAACGTGCTTTCTGGCAGAAATTGGTATTTGCGAAAAGTCGCTTTTCACATGGAGTGTGTTTGTCGGAAGTCCGAGCACCTACGCTAAATTTGTAAAAAGAAAAAGCAGTCCTCACGCGTGAAGAATAGTGCTGCACAAGCAATTCCCAAAAACTGAAACCAATACCAAGCAATTTTCGAAGCCGCGAGTAGAACCAGATGAACTTTTTGTGGTTGAAACCAGGGGCAAACTTTTGAAGTCAAGATCAAACGTTTGAAAATCCAAACCAGTTTTGGAGCTGATCACGTCAGCAGTACTGTTGATAGACAAAGCTTGCACGAACCTACGAGTATTACTACAAAAATCAATGCACAAAAAACAGATATGGGGTGTGCCTCAGCGCAATCTCATGTCAGTGGCCGGCCTAATTTTCCAGAGATAATTCGAAAGCAACAACATTAAGACTATGTGCGTCAACTGAACTTTTATTCAAACCAAACGTCGGAAGGACTTCCAAGAAGATGCATTTACACGAGAATTACTCGCAGAAGAAATCTCACATCACATACATTTTATGCATCATTCTGCTCGCCGCGAAGTTGCATACAAGAGCAGTGATGAACACTTCAAACAGTAACACCACAACTGGAAACGCAAAAGTATCACTGATGCGACGAACCAACTCAGTTGCATTTACCCTTCCACACAAACGAACGCAAGCAGACACAAAAGATCACTTGCAAGCTTCAAAAAATCGTGCATTGTTCACAAGCTGTATACCAAGTCACTGGTGCATAGCAGCTTTAATCTCGGACACTTTGAACGTAACATCCAGCGCCATTTCGCGGATGAATCAGATCTGTTTCTGCCGCACGGCCAATGACACTGTTCTGCTCGAGGCAGTGTCAGTTCGTTTACATTATGTCGGGAAGACGCATTAAAAACACCTAATCCCACAATACCCCAAACAAGCAGGGTTAAGAAAATCAGACCACTGCTCAAATAGGGGCGAAAGCTCAACACCAAGCATAAGCTGAGTTTGTAATTCGGTAAACTTTCTGTTGTTCGGAGAGTACTGTTATGCGTGACTGCTTCGAATCACATTCCCCGTATCCAACAAAGTTCGAAGATGGCGACTAACAAAATGACACACAACCTAAATTTCCATGTCGAACTGGTCCTCATCTTTGTGAGAATCTGCAGCACACAAAAAATAATGTTTACGAGGACACCACTGCAACTGCGCACAAAACCTTCAGTATTTCAACACGCAATTTTCAAAACTAATGAGACAAATCAGTGTAAAAAACAACAAAGACTTCACAACATATTCCAATTAAAGTCGGTCATGAAACAGTCGGCAGTACAAGCAAAAGCAACATGCAAAAGCCAAATTCAATTATTAAGTATACCTCTTGTTTCAAATGGCAGTTTTCAGTACTAGATGATACAAACACTGCATGCAACAGATATAACAAACTCACTTGACAGTGATGCACATGCGCATTGAACAGGATTTCTAGTTCTCCCAACAGCACATGCACTACTGTCAAAACTTGAGAAACGAAAATATGCAAAACGTGAAGCTAACTACAACTAAGAAAGATTTTGTCAGTGGTATATACTCAGATAAGCAATAACGGTGCTGAATGAATCAACTAAACACGCAGGTGCGCTGTGCAGTAACTATCTTACTGAAAGGTATTAGAGTTTTCATCAATACTTCCAGCAGTCACATTCTCCTCGTGTAGCTGGCCATACACAGGTAAATCCATGACTTCAATTTCACTGTCAAAACGGCTAGCTGATGAAGACCGACACTGATCTGCATTCCTGGACATGAACAACTTCTGCATCGGTCTACACAGGTTGGTTGGCAACGCACTTGGCTGCACATCTCTACCGCGACCACGGTAACCACAGCCAGCATTCAAGTTGTTAGTAGTAGTAAAACAAGAAGTGTTAATGAGGGTCTGCGAAATTGTTTGTGAGAGAGCTTGATTGAACTTGGCCTGTCTCCAAGCACTAAGCTGACTGGTTGGGTACTTTTTTGCTGCAGGAAACTGAGGAAATCTCTGCCCAGCATGCCATAATCCATCCCCTGAGCTCTTGTTAACTGTATGGTTGCAAGAAGGTGGTGCTGACTGGTTCAGGTAGGACACAGTTGGAAGACCAGAAGGGTATGAGTTTCTCATACTATACCATGCTGCTTGCTGCAATGTCTTTTCAATTAGAGCATTGTTTTGTTGCACAAAATTACGATGTCTATACTGCTGCAAGGGGCCTTTAGCATTTGGACAGACGTCAGGAATGTGCTGCTGTTCCCAAACATTACCTGCACATTAACTTGATAATCTACTATAATCGACAAACAAAGCACAAAAGATAACTGACACATAAATGTTATGCTGAACAATCACGAAGAGATTTAAAGCATGCAAATCAGCTACTTTAGTTCAAAGTTGAACACAAATTAATAGAATTAAAGAAACTTTAAAAGAATCACATGATGCTGAACAATCATACTCATGAACTTTGCAAACAGATCTGCAAAGCTTGAAGTTAATATAGATGACTCAAGATCAAGAACATGCAAAATCAGCTGTGTATTTCGCAAAAATATTGCAGCATTATCTAGATAAAAGCACTAATACCTCCATTTTCTTTCACAATTTCTTTTTCTTCAATCTTTGTTATGGCTTTGGAAGGAGATTTTTCTGGGCTAGTAACACCAGGTATGTCAGGTAAGTTACTTGGAGGAGTGTTTGACATTGGTGAGTTGCGGCATTTCAACAGAAATGATCGATCATAAATGATTCTAGTTCCTAATGAAGTTAAAAATACATTTTTAATGGCAATGAAAGAAAAGTTAATTTGCAGTATATCAAGAAACATTACCTCCAGGTGTAGTAGAAAACAATGTCCCACCAGGTGTTGTGCCATAATCGAATGGAAGTTCTGACATGTGGTTCAGCTGCAACACACAAGTGATGATTGGACGCATGAACAAAAAAGCAACAAATGGCTAATTACTTAAACACGCACCTTCACATGGCGAATGGGAATCCCTTGGGGTACAGATTGGCTCATGGTTTTGACTTTGTTAGCAGAATGCAACACCAAATAGTACAACAGAAGTTACCAGGACATAACAAAACCTGAAATTAAACACAATATATGTATGTATGTTGGAAAGCAGAAGTGTCAGAGAGAGACTGATCTTCATACGAAGATAATCTACCAAACAACATTTAGAAAAAGTATACACAGAGTGTTTTCCAATTTAGCTGTCTCCCAAAAAAAACTAAAAATGTTGTTGAACATTTAAGCTTCTACTTTAGTAAATGATGTTTGGATTAGCTAGTATCTAGGTCATTTCAAATTGTACCTAGAAGCCATCATCAGTGAATAGAAGTTTCACATTTTATATGCATCAGTGAAAATTTCTTTTTCAGATTTGTACATACGTTACCTTCAATAACAATGGCTGAAGTAGGAAAAGTGAAACATTTGATAAAATGTCAAATGTTGTAACTTGATTTTATGCAGTAGAGTTACCCAGCGTTATGTAGAAGTCAGTTTGTGCAATTGTGCCATTGGCTTTTACTACATATTGATCAACTGGCAGCAGATTGGCTAAATCCACACATTTATCAGTAAAATGGCGTGAACCCCACGTTTAGGATTCCAAACCCAAACTTGGTCCACAGTAATTCTTGACGAACAGAACCTAATCAGTACCTTGTGCTAAAACAATCAATAATTTTGCCTATTAAGCCCAAGAGCAAGACACTCAGTGTGAACAGTGGATCAGCTACCAAACTCTTTCAAATGATGCATCAACGAATACTGTCTATCATGAGCGAAATGCTGTTTTAAGGAAATATTGGAAAAAAAGCACACTGCAATGAACACAAATTTACAATATTTCAGGATGTTTTACAACAATTTTTATGTGCCTTATGCCACAGCTTTGGTAGCTGTATGTAAATCTTTTAAACATTTCACTTGCCCAGCATCGTGCACACCATGTTTTTAAATGAAAATTCAAGTCAAAGTTTGTTTAAAAAACATAGGCCTGCAAATAGTACATGGTCTTCATCCAGATTTTTACTAATAAAATAAACCAATATTTTCTCTGCATTCACAAAATACAAATTAATGGTTGCTTAGCAGTGGCACCTACAGTTTTAACGCCTAAATGCAATAAAGCTGGATCGAGCTGACCAAAGATGTAAGATTTGTTTGCTTCATTCAGCATAACTCCCCACATGCTGCTCAGCTATGTTCCTGTTACCCAAAAAGGTTTGCAGTTTGCACCCAAGCAGTCTATTTGTCTTGATCATTTTTGCATGAATGAAGGATGAATTTGATGCTCTTAGGTGTGCTGCACTGAAGCAAACTTGAATTGTGGCATTTGGGTTATCAATGAGCAGCATCATTAACATGTTCACTGATTTTGCTGTTGCTTACATGTACCTCACACTGTAGTCTGCCATTGTAGGTTATGTTGCTGCTCTATCTCAATCTTTGAGCCAATGGTGAACCAATGTTTTCAGAACGTTATTTACCATTTGTGCTGAAGCTGCAACATGAAAATTGGATGTACAATAATGAAAGCAAAAAAAACGACTGTCAACAAAACCGTTGGTCAAAACTCTCTAAACAAAGTTTCTGACAAAACATATATTGCTTCCTTCTAAAGACACCAAATATAAAAAGCAATAGGAAATGATGCAACTGCCCTTGTATGTTTTGAAAAAATGTATCAGCCAAACCATATTTAACTATATAAAACTCTTCTCTGAATCTAATGCTATGTGCAAAGAACGAAGTCAACAAGAACTACACAAACATTTGCATTTACAAACAAACTCCTGCAAATACGATGATACAAGGCATGAAGAACTTTAACAAGCTTCTCCATTAAATGACTGAAATCAATTTTAGTTTTTAGAAATGTCCCACTTAAATGAAAAATTGCTAAAATAGAGTCAATTAGTCAAAAATGGGTGCTTTTCACTTTGTTTATTTGCCACTAACAATGTTTCTGCTTATACAACCGCCAACTTAATCAAATTATGAAATTTTACTCAGTATACTGTATTTACTCGATTGTAAGCCTCGTCTTAAAAAAACTTCTTTTTTCATCATTTTGTGTGGCTTACATTTTTTTCTTTAGCTTATCAAAATGTCTAGATAACGCCCAGTCTTTCCTTGGCTACATTTTGTTGACCAAACCCTCTTGTCGCCTTTTTTTCTTTCTTCAACATGATGTGCACATCCATTACAAGAGGTATGGGGCACCGTTCGTAAAAATATTATATCAGACAGATTTAGCACAAAAACTGCTATCTCTGCGAGCATTTAGCTATCTCTGCACATTTATAGCTAAATCTGCATGCATATACAGCGCTGAAGCGTGTCGGAGGAAAACATGGTATCCTGTCTAAAGAAAAACTTGGTGTTCTGTTTCAGTAATCCAGACAAAAGCTAGGCTACTGCAAGGCATAAATTCCCTGGCGTCATATAAAGCTAGGTGGTTTCAGGTCTAAACTATACTGGTTTGATAATAACATTGGTTTGTGCAGACGATGGGCTACAGTAAACTTGTGGTGGTGGTCTCAGTGTTTGTGCCATTTTTTGCTTAAAGTTTCAAAGAGGATCTTGTCAAGACTGACCACTCCAACTGTTCTCACCAGGCACAGCTCACCGCCTCTCAGCGCCTTCAGGTGCACAAAGAGAATGCTCTCACAGAAGGAGCGTGTTGAAACCGAAGTGCTCGCTTGGAGACGAGCACCGTTTTGTAAAGAGAATAACACTGTCATAGAAAAAGTGCATCAAAAGGAACTGCTCGGTTAAGTGTTCTTGCCTGAAAATAACGTTGGCAACACACATCACTTTAGGAGCATTATCACAGTAAACCCTAATGCTTGAAGAATCAAAGAAACGAAGGATGCTTACAGCAGCCTAGCTTTTGCCAGGATCACTGAAAGAGAAGACCAAATTTTTCTTTTAACAAGACGCATTGCACCTTATGTTTGCAGCTTGAGTTGCTTTAAATCTCGCACCTTAACTTCGCATTTCAGTGCAGGAATGCTGGTTATGTTAAGTAATAAGTAGGTATTGCAGCTTATTACATATACGAACGTATGCATCCTTCTTTTGATTGCCATTTTGGTTGGATAAACATTGCTTTGTTGATCACCTCAGATGGGTTTTTTATTTGGATTTATCGCATCAAAAATCACATCCAAAATGATTTTAAATTAACTTTCAAAGAAGGCAAAACAAATGTCACTTTCGAATGGATTCAGCTATTCTGAGTCACATTGCCTCATAGACCCATGGAAAACTTTTATAACATTGTGATCGAATAGACAGTTTTAGTGAATGTGGAAGCAAATCACACAATTTGCTTGTGGGTGATACTTTACATCAGATACTACAGCATTTTATTTTTGACTCTGGTCATTGCATAGACACTCAAGTAGAAAATCTGTGTGGTTAAAATGGACAAATTTTCCTAATTAATCTGGGAGTAAATATCTTTTGCAAACTTCATCATTTACTGTCTCACCAAAATACAGTTTTCATTGGTCAAACATTCTTGATAGTGATAAACCTTTAAGTCTCAACTATTTGATGGATGACCCAAGGTTTAATTTATGTTGACCGTGGAAGTATGTGAAAGAGATAGTGATAAATTCATGTTTGATTATAATTGATGAACTGGTTGAAGGACTTCGCGGTTGATGTGCTAGCAAACCTGAAAAAATATCCAGTCTGCAAAGAATTGAACCACCTGCTTGAAAAGCCAGAAAAAGTGGTGCAATGAAGAAAATGACAACATGAATGAGCAAACAATAAAAAACAGAAATAAGGGCAATCGGTGATAACAGATGCATGACACAGAGCCTGTTGGAAGTACGCACATCCAACTGTGCCTAAATACTCACCGCTAGCAAATAAGGACTAGAAAGCAACTACCTTCATGAAATGGTGTTCAAAAATGTATGTAAGCTGCCCTTGATTGTAAGCCGCACTTCACCATAGGTTACCTAAGTCTCTGAGTTACTTTTGTGTATAGCATGCTTCGTCTTTGATTAGCAACCCTGGTAATGATGATTCACCACTACGTTCTGTTCATCATAATCCCTCTTTATGGGGCGCCGTTCGTAAAAATATAAGGTATTAAACATACCTTATTTTTGAAGTAAACATAGCTAAGAATTAAACACAACTAAGTGAAAACACTGTTTCAGAAGATGTTAAACTCTAAAAATAAGTTTTCTACTATTGTTAAGCTTGGAACACCTAAACGAAACTAAAAAAGTGGCCAAAATCAGAATAATGTAACAAGCATAAATTTGCAAGTTTAAAACCAAAGCTATGATATCAAGCCTTGATAGCTAAATATAAAGCAAATTAGTTTGTTCCTTGCTTGCTTTATTGTTCTATGCTAGGTTATTTTGGTCATAAACCAAATTTTTTTTTAAATGACTGAAAGAAATTAAGTCATTCGGCCATAATGTCTAAAAATATAGACTAGTGGATTCTGTTACAGCGAGTTTTAATACTATCATATAACAAATGATCAAAATGTCTCAGCGAAAAAAAACATGTTTATATAGTAAAAATAACATGATTACAAATTGCTTGTGACTGATACAAAACTGGACAACTTTAGATGAAAATCAAGTGATTTATGTGCTACTTTTTTGACTCAGACTGAGGCCATGCTATATCAGATGTAAGAGACAAGGTCAATGAATTAGTCATACCCTCATCATCTAATTAGTTGCTGAATAACATTATGGCACAATGGTCAGTTTCAACACTTGGTGCAGTTGGCTGCATGTACCTAATCTAAACATGGATACAGGGTGTTTCACAATTGTTGAAACAAAGCGATTGGGCACAAATCCAGGATTTTAAATGATACCACAATGGTGATTACATTTATTGAAAGGTGAAAAGATAACATTTTATAAACTGCAACTGTTCGTCCTCAAATCAGAAATAATATGTCAAGAAGAGTCCTAGAGTGCATGCTCCTTGGCTCCTTCGTCGCAGAGATTTGCTCGGACTCCGACCGACTGACTCTTGAACCCTAGTGACATTGTCGGGAGTTCGAATCGTTTTTTAGAGGCCCAGAGGGCGATGAGCCTGTTACCCTACGATCTCCACAAGTGCCATGAGTTTCAAACTTCTTGACCAACTTGAAAATCTGACTCCTGTTTGGAAATTTGTTGAAGCTGAACTTCCTTCTGAACCTTGCTTGAACAATCTGGAAAGACTT
>Ga0210059_1014224_pt1 | contig 11790 bp, 9 predicted proteins | sample Ectturendosymbi2_FD_188042 | JGI IMG/M metagenome (GOLD analysis project Ga0210059, IMG submission 188042) | Ecteinascidia turbinata endosymbiont from Florida, USA - Sample 2 (SPAdes) (version 2) | ecosystem: Host-associated > Tunicates > Ascidians > Unclassified | place: Key West, Florida... | reverse complement strand
ACTACGGTACTGTAGCCGAGATTTGATCAGCCCTGTTGATTTTGTTTGATTTGTTGAAAAACGCCGTTTGCATTCCTTGCCCGATTAACAATAATTTTGAATTGGAGGCTTCATTGCTCCAGTAAACCCCAGCAGTGACCCCCATTCGACCCCGTGACTATTTATCGACCCCATGGATGGTCCAATTGACCCCTGGGGGTCGATATCGACCACTTTGAGAACCACTGGAGTAGACGGTCGTCCCCTACCGTGAAGCTGCGCAACAATTAACAAGCTGTATCAAAACGTCTTCAAAACTAAAAAAGGCCTTCAAGAAACTATTATTGTTTGTAAGCAATGGTGTGAATAAGCAATGATGCTCTTTCATAAGCAATGATGCAACCGAATCGAATCAGAGAACCTTTTCAAATTAACCACTGTCGGTGATGGTCGACAATCATGATGTCAACTACACTTTTCACAAGCTTCACCCCACTTCAGTTTCTGACAACACTGTCAGGTTTTGTTTCCACCAAAAATGGCTGTTTTGTTAGGAACAAAATCTGCTTTCAATACTAGACAGTAAAGCTATTGCAGGATCTATCAAAAATAATCATTTCGCAACCAAGAATCTGAAACTACTGTATGACGTTCATAGATTATATGATTCTCTCGCTGAGCAGGCATAATCAGTTTCTATTGAAATCAAATGTATAAAAAATTATTACCAACCTTTTTCCTGAAAAGCTTTTGAACAAAGATTTAAAGATAGGAAAAACAAAAAAGTTTAGAGGTAGTGCATAGAACGTATTGTAACGGGATCTACTGGTGTGAAGAAATTCTTAAGTTCATCGTTGCCGTCTGATTTTTTGAAACATTTTCATGTGTAGCGCATGTATCCGTACAGTTCAGTCGTGTTTTGGCCAATTTCAAGTAAAACTTAGGGGTTTTCGGTTTTGTCCCGTTGAATGTAACGAGCTGCAACTCATGCTGTTAGATTCTGAAAACGCTGCTCTTAATCGTGCAACTGCATTACTGTAAAAATGATTACCTGTTCCATGAGCAAGAACTTCACCACTCTCTGTGAGGATTTTGATTTTGGGTGTGGGCTTTCCTTTTCCTTGGCAAGTCAAGTTTTGATTTTCTCCTTCGTTAAAATTAAACTGCTTCCTTCCGGTGAACGACGGTTTCGAACATATCAGCTGCTTTTTATAAAGATCGCTTAATCGTTTGCCGACAAGCTCCGGTGGAGAATGGCAGCGAGGAAAATCGATACGACAGCCGCTACCGCAAGTTGAATCCTTTCCTCTGTATCATGAAACGGACTGGTTTAAACTCACTTTTCAAATAAGGCTACTGCAGTAAATATTCTTCCCTGCCAGTTGCCAAAATCTAAGCTAGCCAACAACACTTGGTAAAGAAAGGATTCGAACAAGCATTGAGACAAGGTTGTTTAAAAATAAATTTTTGGTGCATGTTAGAGTTTGGACGTAGAAGTTAGCCAGAACTTTAAGTGATACATGCAATTATTTTTTACTTAAATAAAAATGGAAACTTAGCGGAAACATGCAACTGGAAAAATACTCAATAACTAAAAATTTTGCTGAGTGTGACAATGTTTCGTCGGAGATCTTACAATACTTTGCTGCTTGCTGATGGTGAAGCGTTTTACAATCTCAACAGAGAGTTCAAAATATCCAAAGTTGTACTCTTGCAACACAGCAATCATTCAATAATTATTCTGTAATAAAATCATGCGACCAGTTATACGAAGACACAACGTTATTTACTTTGCAGAATGTATCCATTTGGCTTTGTGGAGATTTTTAAAAAAGTCAAGCATTCGACAATCGCATGACCATTTGTTGGAATCTAACTCAACGGCAGATGATCGGCTTGAGGAATTGAAGTTGCCAATCCAAGACCTGAGGTAAAGCAAGATAGAGTTGATCTCCAAAACAACCGCCCAACAACAATAAATTAACAATTTATTTTATTAAAGTGGTCTGCGTGTTACTTTCGTTGGAAAACTATTATCGAACGATAAACGCACTGCATAGCACGGTGTTCACCGGAGGGATTTATAGAAGGTATCTGTTCTGTAGTGTTGAAGAACTCTGCCTCAAAGGTTTTGTACACGATACTGTGTACTTTACAAAAATGTCTCATCCTCTCAGCGTCGAAGCAATACATTTACGTTACGATAATTTTGCTAATATTCTAGACTAAAAGAAGATAAAGCATACCAATAAGCAGTTTCCAGTCTGTTCTGTTCCAGGTACAGCTCCTGAAGAGATACAATGCTTGCAAAGGCTTGAGGATGCACGACCGCTAAACGATTGTTTTGCAACCGAACATGAGTTAACATAGTTAATCCTTGAAAGATGTGTTGATCAATAGTAGTAAGTAGGTTGTTGCTGCAGTAAAAGTGCTTGAGTGCCGTGTTATTTCTGAACAGAGTTGCTGGAAGTTTCTTTATAGAGTTAAAAGACAAGTCGATCGTTGCAAGCTGCCAACTGTGCCGGAAGCTTTTCGCTCCCACAGTGGTAAGCTTGTTGTAACGCAGTGAAAGCCACTGCATGCTAACATAATCTTGGAAATTGTGTTCATTTAACGCACCATGGAACGCTTTGCTGTTGTTATCAAAACGATAATCACGTTTGTCTTTTGAAATGCTGCTGGATTGAGGAAGGACGTTTCTTCCGGTGCAGGTGACCGTGACTGTGTGTACAGCGCAGTTCGCTGCGTGTGCCGCCGCCAACCTTGAATGCAAATCAGTGAAAGAAGAGGAAGCAACAGCAAGGTGGAACAGAAATATCAGAAAAAGTTTTAGAAATAGCATTTTGTATTTTGTGTGCATTTGCTACTACCTGAAAACTGCAAAAACGTTGATGTAAATTCTGGTTATTGGCAAAACACGCTTCGAGGCAGTTGCAGAATACTTGCGCTCATAGACTGTGGAAAGTTGACTGCCACTTTTGAACACACGCCCCCAATATTGTCAGGGTGGCAGGGGTGAAGTCATATGAAAAAATGCGGCAATCCTGTTCTGGTTTTACTTGGGAGATAACTGATTTTAAATGCAGGTAGAGCATATGTCAAACAATTTCACCAGAAATTTGTTCTGATGATGATGCTGGGAAAACAAAATTCTCCTTTCATGCTTTCACCAGTCACAAGAGAACCTTGCGAGTAGTATAACGCATCCCCGATGGAATCCGTGATTGTCCAACACCATGCATCTTGAAACAAGCGAATTTGTTTAATTGCGAAGCATAGAAAATTATTATCAACATCTTGACACATTTTTATCTTGAACTTGCAGCACGACTTCACAGTCATTGCAAAGCAAGCTGTTTTAATTTGATTGATGCGGAATTTATTCACACTCGCAAGATTTGAACTTTGATTTGAGTGATATAGCTTTGAGTGACATAGTCCATATGGTGCATTATTTGAACGATGAGTTTCGACATGAACTGAAGACAAAAAGAAACGCATTTTCTCGGAACGCAACACAAACACAAAAGCAGCTTTCTAAAATAAGTGTCAGTACTAAGCAATTCAACTTTGAATCTGAAAAGGTTAATTTATAATTTGAATTTGTTTTCGTTAGGTTTTATGATGTAAAGCTTTTCCTCAATTTTTAACTACTGCCAGAACATTTTTGGCACACATTAAATGAAGTTTGTTTTTGGTGTTTGTTCTACAGATTTAAAAAAAAACTTTTAATCGATTATGAACAATGGTTTTGAAAACCTGGCCAAGTATTTCTTTTTGCATCTGAGCTCCCTTAATAAATCTGAAAAAAATTCAGAATTTTCCTATGAATATTTCAGAATTTCTAAGATTAAAGAAATGTTAACAATTTTAATTGCTAATTATAAGCAATAGGTTATAAGCAAATCAATTTTTATGGCTTTATACTTACTAAACATTTTCAATTAATGTTTTAGTTTTGTATAGCGATAGCGACAAAAAGAAATCCTACAAATAATAAAAAAACATGAACTGCGTTTCTTCTAACCGACTGCATTCAGTACTTCAATCTATTAATGCCACTGCACTTTTTACGAGTGGTGACGTTTCATAACTTAGATCACTAAGCTTACGTCATGTTTCCAAACTTTGCACACACACGACTCAGCTCATAAAAAGAAGCAATACGAAACTCCATCGCGCAATAAGTAAATCAACTATCAGTGATCACTGGAGCAAATGAGAATACAATGGCTTAATAGCTGATCAATGTAAACAAAGAGTGGTGCTGTGTCATATAAGATTGTTGAAGGACAGTGGCGGTCATCTAGTCCAGGGCTTTTCAAACTTTTTTGTTCTGCGGCCTCATTTTTAAAAAAGTTTTTCAATGCGACCCCCTCATAGAAAGGCTAGATGTTAAAAGCATTTTTGTCTCTGGCGAAATCAGGCAAATGTATACAATCACGGAAGTAGTAACTGTAGAGTAATGAAATTACCACGTAATGGAAACAGTAAGGCGTAAAAGTATTAACAAAAAAAAAACAATTCAGTTTATAGAAGCCAGGGGTGGTTCCACGAGGGGCAGTTGGGGCGAAAGCCCTCCTAAAACCTACGAAAGTAATATTTTTCACCATAATTTTGGACAATTCGGAAAACAGCATTCACCATATAAGGCCATTTTGTCATCCAATTTTTTTGTCGCAGCAATGTTGTGAAGCATTTCTCCCTTTCATCTCCCTACTTCTTCTCCCATACAGTAGCGAAGCTGTTGTGAGACTTGACAACCAAATGTTACTGAAATCGCCCTCCCTCTAACCTTGCTGGCTGGAACCACCCCTGGTAGAAGCTATCAAGCACAATTAATGGGATGGATGCACTCAGGGATGTAGTGCAAAGAAAACGGTGTGGGAATGCATCAAAAAAAATATATCCATTTTGATACAAGCTTTCAACTCATTTTAAAGCAAAACGTGAAAAAGGTGTGGGAACGCCCCACTACACCCCTGAATGCATTTGTTGATTTTTACGACGATCGTACATTCGTAGATTGATTCAACACAACGCAAGAGTAGGACGAAGGAGATTCTCAATATTTTTTAAAGTGGATCGGTTTTCGGTTTTTGGACTGGTTGATTATCAATTTTGAGAATGTCGCTACACACAAATATGTTGTGCAAAAGTCTAAGGGTTTATGAACGGCTAGATCAGAAACGACTGGGCATTCATTTCAATTTCTTGTCCAAAAATGACATGAACTCTGTTTTTAAAATTCCTCTTGCAAACTCTTGTCGTTTAATAACTTGGCAAACTCATCCACGGCGTAGCAGGTGTGTCGCCACCTTAAATTTCAATGTGTATGATTTGAGGTTCCAACTTTTCCTGATTCAAAGTCCAAAGTACTTTTGAAACTGTGCATGAAGCTTTAACGTTAGTCTAAAACTGCTCAGTGTGCTCTCAAAGCAGTTACCATAGACCCTAGACCAGACCTAATGTTCTAAACAAAAGCACGCCATCGTGTCGGAATGAATGCAATATACCCCTTTGGTTCCCAACCTTTCCATGACCATGTACCCCTTTAGCATTTCGACAGATGAGCATGTAACCCCAAAATTTATTAGGACAAAAAGACTGATGGAAACAAAATAATTAACTAATAGGCTATATATATAATTTTTCCCCCTTCTGTTGCTGACTTTAAATGTACCCTTTCATATAAGCATATGTACCCGGGCCGGCCTCAAGCCGTTGCAACCGACGTGGTTGCATTGGGCCCCGCGCCTATGGGGTCCCCGCGCCTCTGGTGACCCCGCGCCTCTGGTGGCCCCGCGCCATGTGTTTGGATAGTAGTTCATTTTTGCCAAATACTCCTTGCGCTCAAATTCAGTAGAAACGGCTTATAAAATCTCATTATTAGCAAACAATGCTCTCGTTAGAACGAACATTGACACAAAAGATGAAATGTTAAGCCTGGAGACGCAGACCTTTTATTCGAGTCTGAAGACTCTAACAGTTGGCCATTCAACCATAACAGCAAAAAGTGTCATATTTTGCATTTTTGGGCTTGGTCTGTACTGGACACTGAACCGTGTCAGCCTGTATGGGCAGTCGCCCAAAAGATGTTGAGCAACATCAAACGCTAGTTATGCCAAAAAGCTTGTTGGTCGTTGTTCTGAAAAAAATGCACGCTGGGGCCTTCGCGTTGGGAAAAATATCTAGTGCGCCAAACTTTATTTTCACTGTGTCCCCAAACTTTTTCATTTGTGATGGGCCTAACGTCAGCTTTATCGAAAACTGTGGGATCCTGCGTCTTGACCCAAACCACTTTCAACAGCTCAGCGAGATTTTCCAATCGCTGAAAGCACAGTAAGCTAGATTTGAATTATGAATTTCCCTAAGATGTAGCAGGCAGGACTTTTTCAAATTATCCAATGGAGAGGTGATGCAATTGAAATGGCTGGTGCACTCAGCTGGAAAAATTGGATATTTTGTTGTTTTGTAAACTTTTTTCAAGGTTTATGTCGCGCTGTCCAGTCAGTGGTGAAGAGCTGAGGGGGCAAGCTCACCCCCAAAAGTTTTGATTTGTCGAAAATTTGGGTAAAATTCCTGAAAATTCGGGTACGGAGGTTTCGACCCGTTTGTTCACTATTGAGTTATCTGACTTTTTCTCCGAAAAAAACAACATTTTTGGTCCAGTGCAAGTGTGCGCATAGCTGAGCATGAAAAATCCAGTTGTCACTTTCAGGCAAGTGTTCAATGGTTTGAAGCTGAGCAAAGACTAACGAAGGGTTGCTCGTTGGATTCAAGTCATCACATTTATCATTTGCCGCTCCACCAAACTCTCATTGTGTTTGGCTGTTTGCGAGTGTAAATAGGTAAAAGAAACACTACTTCAAAGCCCAGGTACATCAACGTTAAAGACACCCCCAGCTCCTACAACACTGAATGAAAGCTTCAGTGCGTCTTAACTGGGCAAGGCAAAAATTGTAAATGTCATCCAGCACACTCGTTCCTGCTTATCATATTGTGCGGCTGTATGCTTCTGTTTGATCAACCAACCATGCGCACTATGTATTGCGTTTTGGTACTTTTTTTCTACATTCTGTGACGTGATAGTTGTGAAATATTTCTACTGTATTTCATGAAGAACAGTTTGCACTGGTGTCCAAGTCCATGCATTAAGAATGACTATAAAATTGGGCTTTTGGGGAACTTTGGGCGGATGTATGGTTTGCTCACTAGTGGAGTGTGGTTTTTTCGTGTATTGCGTCATATAGAATACAGTTGATCGTGCGCCCAAACCTTATCTTTATACAAAAATGCGTCTGCGCTTCTGGTTGTCAAAAGTGAGAAAGGTTAATCAGTTTATGTTAGCAACTTTCTCCGCGTCGCTCATTCTTTGCAGGCACGTAATCAGGTTTTAAGGTTTGGATGGAAAATACATTTTTAGGAGACAATATTTTCGTTTTTATTATATGTTTAAGACAATTTTTTTGGACACAACAAAATTAGGGAGGGACACAAATAACTTCGGGCGCCCTGCCCGCGAATGCCTCGCCCGGCCTGGTCCTTCGAACGAAAGTGGCGTTGACTCTTGCAATAGTGAAGTATATTGCATTATAGGTTCAATTTGCTTGTTCGGTTTCATTGAGATAACTACGTAACTTCCCACTTACGCTCGCCGCTCAAATCTCCATTGCAGAGCTTCCTTTAGATTTTTCGGTTTAATTACGAGTCGTAGCAGTACACTGTCTAATGTCCATCACAGCAGCATATTAGTCATAAACATGGACGTAGTTAGGGAACACATTAGCTATGCCCACACCCCTCCAAATGAAAAGAATACTTTGTGTCTACATATCACCTACATACAGATAAATTTCAATAATTCGCCGTGTTTTTTGACATTCATATAGGCAAAATTTGCAATGATAACAGGAGTTATCGAAACGTTTGCAATGTGTCGTTTGTATCATATAGGCCATTTTCTCAAAAAAGTCTTAGCACGGTTGATCGAGCACGATGAAGTCATAAAGCACTGCTCAGAGGGGCCCCGCGCCTGAGTCTTGCATTGGGCCCAGCACCTGCTAGGGCCGGCCCTGAGTAGGCGTATTTCCGTATGTGATCATAGCTCCCACTGCGGGGTTTTCCACCCAGATCTGTTTTTTTGTCGGCCTGAGTGTCTAGGCTTAGTTATGAAAAATCGCGTTGAATCTGTGTTTTGGAAGTGATAAATTCATCAGCAACTTCAATGTGTCCAATAATATAAAGGCAGGTTTACATTACAGTGCTTACATGCGCACATCAGGTGAGAAAGTATGCATATCGGATGAAGCAGAACGTGTTCAATCGGTTTCATATTCTCATATAAGATCATTGTCAGGGTTATACTCAGTGGTGTGTTTTAAGGGAAGGCAAGCGAGACACTTGCCTCACCCCCTCTTTTTTAAGGGCCCCTCTCAAGGTACTTCGCGCGTAAATATTCCTCATTTTTGGTAAATATTTTATTATCCACTCATATAATATTTTCCGAACCACATCATAATTCAGTACTCTGCCTTCAAAGGGGTCCCCGAGAGCAACTGCAATGTGCAGGTATTCTGCTTTACAAGGGTGCCCAACAGCAACTGCATTGTGTAAGTATTCTGCTTTCAAAGGGACCACAATAGCAACTGTAATGTGTAAGCAAGCTCACTACGTTTTTAAACGGGCCCTATACAGCAACTGTAATGTGTAAAGTATTTTGCTTTCAAAGGGGCCCAACAGTAGCTGTAATGTATAAGTAAGCTACTTTGCTTTCAAAGGGGCCCTCAACAGCAGTTGTATTGTGTAAATACCTTGCTTTCAAAGGGATCCAGAGTAATTGTAATGCATAAGCACTTTTCAAGGGGCCCCCAACTTCACTGATTTCTAGTGCTTCATATTTCAAGTTGGGGGGTCGAAGTTTTCTTTGGGGAGTTAAGTGGCGACGGGACTGAATTTTAGTCCCCTGTGATAGTGTGGGCCCATCCCAATTGGGGGTATGGAGTGCTGCTGATACGGCTCTTGGCAGGTTATGGTCAAAAAACAAATTAATCAACTAAGGCGGTTTTTGATGCTGAGGTAACCTATCTTCTTTTGATTGAGAAGCCTCAATTTTGTTGTCTTTCCGAATGCGATTCACTAATTTTGTAGGTTTTACAAATTCTTTACTGACAAACCCAAAATCATCCTTAGTAGTGATGCAATGATTTATGTCGATGAATTCCACTTTGTCCGACTGGTCAGCTGTTCAGGATTTTAGAGAAACGTTATTTCCAAGCCATGGTGTGCAAATGCTGAAGTTGTTCGTTCCTGCCAAATGCGTTCATTTGACATTTCTGATGCGGTTATCCAAATTACATCATCGACGAATCTACGGAAAAATACCACCTCACGTAGCACATCATCAGTCGGTTGTAGGATGTACTGTACAGTACTGTTTGCCAATGAAACAGAGTTATTAGCACTGGTTATAAGTCCGTTTGCTTGGGTATATAAATCATTGCCATATTGGGTGACAACGACAACGTTGTTAAGGAAAGTTTTGTTCAGTTCAACAATAATTTTGCGGTCCTTGGTGTTTCGAAGAGAGATGCTTATCCAGGGCACATTCACGAGTTCTAATCACAGTGTCTTTGCACAAGCTTGGACAAAGTGTTTTCACATCTGCCGCTACAATGTATAACGCGGGCTTTTCCTTTTCAGTTCCTAGGTTTTTTATCTGGCGATCTTTACAGTTGAGCAGATCTCCTCTCCAATGTATTGGCAGCTATCTTGACAAAACTCGTCTGGGCCGTTCTTCCAAAAGTTCACGCTAATAGGTTTCAGAATAAATTATAAAAATGTGGTAATGCATTCTGACTTTCTGATGTTCGCAAAAGATTGTTAGAACCGTACCGATATGTTCTTGATACCAATGCTCAATTAAGTTTGTGTGGTTAAAACGTGTGTCTCCTGAAAAACGGGGGTAAGCCGAGCAAGTTGTCAGTTTTGATTAAACAGAAATATTGGCCTAGGCAAGCAACTGGCAACGTTTGAACGAGCTCAAGTCCCTCATGCTTCAAGAGAACCGTGCCAGAATTAATGGATTCCTGTCAATTAATCTCTTACAACAATGGTCAATAATAATATCATCCTTGCCTGCTAATCTCTACCTCCGGGCTTTGCAAAGTCACGTTTTGAGCAGCATTCAGTTTTGCTGAGAATCAGAACAGATGTATTTTGAAATATGTATCAGTATAATTTAATTAAAATCATTGCTTTTGCCCTGTTTTTTCTGACCAGTACATGTTATTGGTCGCTTGTTGCCTTCCTTTCGTATAAAGCAGTGCTGATCTCCAAACTAAGGTCCGAGGGCCAATTTCGTTCCGCGAAACCGTTTCATCCGACACCCGAAAACACTTTGGTCAAAAACCAAAAAGTTATATTTTTTACGAAACATTTGTTGATTTGGTAGAATGTCACATAATGTATCCTGAAACAATCACATTACGTAAGATATCTGGCTTCGAACTGTTGTGTATTAGCTTATGTGGCTCTCTGAGATGAATGTTTGGAAATCCCTAGAATTAGATAGAGAAACAAAATTTACACTTCGCTAGAGCAAGGATGAAAAATGGTAACACATACGAAATATTAAAATTTTAATGCAAAATGGTAAATTATTTATTTTACCCGGTAGGGTTGTATTTCCATGCTTTTTCGACCAAACTGTTTTCATTTTATGCTTTCGAAGGAGTCCTCAACAGCAACTGCAATGCGTAAGTGCTCTGCTTTCAAAAGGGCCCCCAACCAGGACGTAGCCACGGGGGGGCATTCGGGAGCAATGACATTCCAAATTTTTTCATCCCTCCCAAATTTTGTACCCAGAAAACATTATTTTAACAACATGTAACAAAACCAAAGATCTTGCCTCTTAAATGTGTATTTTTTCTCTCTCAAACCACAAAACCTGGCTACGGGCTTAGTGGATACTAGATGGCTATACGCCGTTGTCCGATTGAGATCCAAAATACACTCAGGAAGTCGCTGTGATGATACCGATAATGTTGCGTCAAGGGATGTAGGCCTAGAAACTAGTAATAGAAGTATAGAATTGAATGATGCAATGATTATGATCATGCTGTGTATAGAAACGCGCCAAAGAGTTTGTGCGAAAAAAATTGGGCAGTGCCCCGAATGCTCTCTGTCGCAACGGGCCCGAATGTGCTGCAGCGTTTGATAATATTCAAAGTATAAAGAGTGGCATAACTAGAGGTTTGATCCAGGTCGGGAACTTAGCAGAAACGGGCCCATTGGCCACTGTAGAGGACCCACTGGCCAATACTCAGAAAAGGACTTGAGAAATGATGGTAAATTGGATGTGGATTGCTCTGCTAAAACCCAGTCATGTAACCGAGATCGTAACCTTCGAAACCGAGACCGAGACCTGGTTAAAACTCCGAGACCGAGACTTCATAAAAAATCCCGAGACTCGAGACTTCAGAATTTGTGCAATTTGCCGAAATATTTTATGTCGTGATAATTTCTGAGTTGAATTTTTTTCAAATTTCTGGCATTTTTCCGACCAGTTTTGGTTGGTTCTTTCCTGCAAATGCAACAGACAAAAAATCGTTGAATTATAGAAATTGTGCAACACCATTTTTTGCAATATTCGAAGTCTCGAGACCTGTAGCCTTCGAGACCGAGACGAGACCTGAAACCTTCGAGACCGAGACTCGCAAAAATCGGTCTCAAGACGAGTCTCGACCGAGATCAAGTCTCGAGACTCCATCACTGCTAAAACCCTAAATCACCGGAAAATACTCCAACAAA
>Ga0210059_1014223_pt1 | contig 11791 bp, 4 predicted proteins | sample Ectturendosymbi2_FD_188042 | JGI IMG/M metagenome (GOLD analysis project Ga0210059, IMG submission 188042) | Ecteinascidia turbinata endosymbiont from Florida, USA - Sample 2 (SPAdes) (version 2) | ecosystem: Host-associated > Tunicates > Ascidians > Unclassified | place: Key West, Florida... | reverse complement strand
GAGTTGAGAAATGATGGTGAATCCGAATGTGGATGGCTATACCACGGCTTGCTTTAGATATCTTAAGAAGGCTGTGGCTTTACTAGAACCGTAAATCACCGGAAAATACTCCGAAAAACGAAAAAAACAACAACCTACTGAAAACCAAAAGAATACTAAACCCGAAATTGAGGCCCGGTTTTTACATTTAGCTTGCCAGGGTGGCGATTCGCCCCTCTAACCATCGTCAGTTACCCCACTGGATGCATGATATGTTGCAGTGCAGCCCAGAAGGAAAAATGCGTCATGATGAAATTAGATTTTAGGTGAACTGTATGGGTACACAGTTTTACACCGTTATTCAGTGTTATAACGATTTCATAATGTAAAAAATCAAAATAATTTTCAAAATAAATCAACCTTTTGACAACACATATTCTATCTATTAATTTTCAACGCCCAAGTTACTGAGCACAGTCAACTGAATTATTTTAATAGTTGAAGGGCACAGTTTCAAATTTTTTTACTATTTCTCAAAAGTTCAAAAGTTTTTACTAATACTCAAAATGCTAAAATTTGTTTTTCTTTTCATGGCGATTCAGCTTTATTTCAAAAACATTAATGTCTATCTTCGGCAAAAACGTTAGCACTGGCTTTTGCAAAATGAACAGGTGCTAAATGTTTTGAATATGGCTTACCTGAAGAATGCTGAGACGTCTTCTGTATGATAACTTAATGTGCTTTTGAAAGTAAAAAACTTCTTCAATAAAAAGTGCAAGAGTTATTGTCACCATGATGATGAAACAAATGTGAAGGGCAATGGCGGTGGCATCAAAGCCTACGTGAAAACACATTTTTATCCCAACCACTTGACAAACAAACAAATTTTATACATTCAGGCAAACAAAGTAAGTCACAAACTTTTCCAGCCATAGTTTCACCACAATCAAGCATGGTTGTATTTAAGCCACGAGCAATACGCGATCATGCTAAACCAGTGATTCTCAACGTGGTCCAGGTGGACCACCGTCGTTCCACCTGGAATTTCTGGTGGTCCACACAGAGTTCCATAAATCCCTGATAAAACGTTATGAGAATTGTAACCTTTCATGTACAATAAATTATGCAAGACTAGACTAGTTGTTTATGAAGTGTCAGCATAGCAAGGTGGTCTCCATCAAATATTTTTTAATATGGTCCATGGGCCAAATCAGGTCGAGAACCACTGTGATAAACGAAGGCGCAGGCTAGCATTGTCGTCGGCCTCTTATATACCGGTAGGCAAGTAGCAATATGGCGTTAACGCTAGCCCAAGTGGAGATGTTCCGGCAAGGGAAGGTTAGTTGTGGTTCAAGAGTGTAATTTCACTGAATGGGCTAACAACAAAACAACCTTTACGAGCTGTGCTGTGCTAAAGTACGTCCACAAGAAAAATTTAAACAGTAATATTCAAAGTTGATTCTTGACCCACAGCACGCAAGCGTCTGAAGTTGTGTGATCGGGCCTCGGACCTTGATTAGGTTATTATTAAAATATTCTGGAAATCCCTGCTAGTTGAAAAATATTTTTCTGTTTTTTACTGAGGAGTGTCGCGAGGGCAGCAGGCCTGCGGGAACCCGAAATATCTCTTTTCAGCAATCTCTGGTCCTTCTGATGGCTCCACACCTAGACGAGACCAACCCAGGTCGGAAATGTAATCACGGCCCCTGGTCCTTGGTCGACCACTAGAGCGCTTTCCTGTGGATGTAGCCATAAGGACTCGCCAATTTTTCCTGAAGCATTCTGTTCACGTGTCGAATCATACAAATTGGTTTTCGCCTTTTTTCGAGATTTCAGTGGACATCAATGGACATCGTTCAAAAAGTATAACAATGCATCATAAGAAACTCAACAAACCACTTCATGATTTTGTGAGACTGTTGTTGTTACGTGCAGTGAGCAAAAGCCTATCAGCCCATGTGAACTGCTATCACTATGTCACATAAAGTGGTTTGAATGCCCATATCCTTTTTTTCCAAAAAAGTTTGGGATGTTAGGTATCTTGCATTTTGGTTTTACATCCCTGTTGTAAGCACTGCACAGCGCAAATATCTAAACAAAAATAGAGTGTCACCTTGCAGTAGAAAATTAACCTTCTAGCTGAAAAGCCAAACGCTGCTTGAATGACTTGTAGATAAAAGATCTCAGTTGTAAGGAATTACTGTAGACTGAAAAATGTTCGTGAACAAAGCGTGCGTTCTTTTGCATTCTTGCATTTAGTGATCTTGTGATTTGCTTAGAGCAGTGGGGTGTGACCTTATATATCGGCACGAAATGGGTGGTGTGACCGCAATTTTACCTCTTATGAAAGCTGTTTAAAAAACTGCTGAGTAAATTCGCCTGCAGACGGTTAAGTAAATACGCACGCAGTGCTTTATCAAGCGTAGCAATTCAGCAAATCTTGGAGTTCAACTATAAATTAAAAGAAACACTTACTTTCTATGATATTTCGAGCTTGCGGGAAAGGATCATTGATGCAGTGGTAAAGGTATTCTTCCTTAGCTGCTTGATGAGGATCAAAAAGTTGATCCGTCGTGTTCTGACAAAATAATCACACAAAACGTTTACATAAGCCATGTTTAAAGCGTTTTTAGTACATTTCCTATACAAGATCTAGCGCTTTTCTTTTTGAAAAAGTCAGATTATAAAAATTAGATGTCAATAACCATACTCCCTGGAATAGTCATGCAAAAGATTAGATCATTGTAGGTGTGAATGAACTTTACATACACCAAAAATGTCGATTACCACAACACTGTAGTTTAATAACATTAGGCTTACAGAAAAGTTATTGCTGCAAGATTTCAAGCTCGCTTCTAGGAGCTTTTCATTTTGATGAGCTAAATGGGCAACGCAATTTTTCGACGTTAGTCAGATGTGTGGCGAACCACCGTTGTGTGCAGCTGTAGTGCGTGAAGACCTGAATGCAGCGGCTCACACTGGCTCTCTGTTTTGAATGTCTGTTCATCTTTTTGACACTTTGATTTTTTTAAGTTTAGCATCCGAATTGTAAAATAGACCTTTAGGCACCAGTTTAAAAGGTTAAATTAAAAAATATTCTGACTAAAGGCAGTGGTATGGTGAAAAGTTCGATGGCACAATTTTCACAAATCAATCTAACATTTATTATCATGCTTTATAATTTCTTGTTGGTACAGAGACCCTAACACTGTGACGTCTTAACATGTTTAATTAAAAACATTTGTAGCTTTAAAATTCCAAGATCACACGCAGACGATGGGCAGGAAATGCATTGAAAATTGAAATATTATTCATTTACTGCAGCAAGTATAGGAATAATAGAGCAATTCTTGCAATAACTGCTTTCAACTTTCAAACCATTTCATCTGGTATCATCAAAAATGTTTTTTACTGTTGCGATAGACATCACATCAGAATTAACAGGCAAGCTTCGTAGTAGGCCTTCTGCGGTTCTTTGAAGCCTAAGTTATACTTCAGACTTGCAAAATATTTCTCATTACTTGCGCTGAAACACCCTTCTGCCAAAGAAACACCCCCCTCTACGTGTTAAATAATGTGGAGTTTGCAACAAAATTTACGTTGGCATACAACCTGTGCTTCACAAGGAGTTTCGACGTCTTCGTTTCCAATTAAACAAATAACGTTCAGCCCCGAGTTACATTCACAAAAATCGCAAACTATTCACAAAGCATTGCTTTGATTTTATACTAGCAACTAACTTTTACTGCAACTTTTCCCCAGCTACGTTATTATTTCAAAATAGGAGAGAAACGTCAGCATTGCTCGACTGGCACGTATTCCATTACCCTTGCCTTGCTATTTTATCTGTAATGGTACACGTACCATCACATGTGGAAATCCCCAGAAAGTGATGCTATGCCGTATGCAAATGAATCACCTGATAAAGAGAAAACGAACCACAAATACAAAGACCAGATACCTCAAAAGTATATAACAACGGCCGACCCAAGCAGTAGTAGAGTGGTCATGGCATGTGATCTCTATTGCTGCTTGTAATGTCACTGTAACGTCACCAGACCTTTCCGACCTCAAAACTGTGTGTCGTTGCGTCGCATGTCAAGCAATCAAATTGATAACTTCCGGGCATTACAAATGGAGTTGCGGCGTAACACATAACAGGCCAAGCGATCCCACACCGTGGGGAAGGCCGTGAAATTGAATGCTGTGTGCTGTGTGGAAAAAGATCTTAAAAAGGGGGAGTGATGTAATGGTACACGTACCATCACGTGTGGAAATCCCCAGAAAATGATGCTATGCCGTATACTTGCAACGTCACCAGACCTTCCCGACTACAAAATATCTCACGATTTTCATGAAACTTGTAAAATACGAAGAGGTACAGTTTTACTAAGTACGTCACGAATATTTAAAAATTGGTGAAATTTTTAGTATTAGTAAGGATCAAACGTATTGGTGAAACCAAATAATGATAATAATTTGTCGTATGTCGCTACCTTTGACGTAAAACAACTCATGTAGAAATGAGATGCCAAGAAATGATTACGTTATAACTAAAATGAAATGAAGCTAGCTATGAAAATATCTTAGATTATTTGGCAGAACGCATAATCGGTTAAGAACTCGTTACAGACACGCGGAAAACCTTTCTTCTTCATTGCAAACACAGCAGAAAATCTTGAAGTATTGCACCATGTTTAACTGTTTAAAAAGTTGTGTACAGCCTCAGTAAAACACGGTTGTCATGTCAATGCTGAAGCAACTGGTGTTGAAGTTAATGAAATGCATGAAAGATGGTTATAACGCACTGGAAATTTTAGATCCGGACTAAAATCTGTTTTTTTGCTGCCAATAACAAAATAACAGAAAACTTTCATAGCTGTCGTTTCATACCGAGCAAGCCTTTACCCTACTGCGTCTCGCTCGTTAATTTAGAGCCAGAATCTGATAATATGATATCAATAAGAAAGATTGCTGAGATTCTACTTAAGACAAAAGACAGATGAACAGTACAAATAGAGCTTGAGTTTCGCTTCCGCTGAATCAAAGTTGCTATTCCAAAGAAAGAACCTTTTACTAAGTAAATATCGAAAAATTTGAAAAGAAAGTATATTTTCAAAGAATATAGTACCACTTCTGACTTGATCTTGTAAGAAAGAAATGTTAAGCTTTTTAAATACGTTAATACATTGCTATGGTATTATACAATGAGAAAATACAATATATCTAAATGAAGGATGCGCTTAAAAATCGCCTCTTTTGCACCCAATCTTCCGGCCCTCCATGCAAAAAATTGCATTATAAAGTCCATAGCATCATGCTTCGCGTAACGTAATGTTACTGTTCCTGTGCCAAGTCCAACAGCTTCTGTAGGATGAGCGAAAGAAGCAGCCCGCAAAGAAATATGCGTAATGTGCTTGGCTTTGCTGTGGTTTCGCCATTTTTGCCTTGCCTGTTCAGCACGGCTGAAGGAATGTTTTTGCTGAAGCAGAAAACCAATGATGAAGACCAGAAACCTTGTGGCGCCAGATGGGTGGTTTTGTTGCAGCTTGGTATCTTTTGCGGTGAATGTAAACACTACTAAAGCTGCATGTTGATGGTAAATATATTATATCACAATTTTGATAAAATGTATGTTTTGATATATGTAAGCAAAGTTATAGAAAATATTTGAAGGAGGCAGGATTTTTGTTGAAGATTTCAAAAACTAACAGAAAATCGCTAAAGCTTTTTAACCATTCTGCAAGCTTATGAAAAATAGAACAACTTTTGTATAGAAACTGTGAAACAAGCACAAAAGCAGAGAAAACCACACGTGACAAAAAAGGAGAAACGGGTTTGCTGACGTGGAGGCGATGGCACGTGGGTAGGTAGAAACCTCGTTTCTCGCCTGTGCTATGAAGTATGAAGTGGAGCTCTTGCGTAATAGCGCAGATGGTGTGAGAAAAAGGAACACGTGGGAAATCTAAATGGGCCAATGGCAAAGTAAGCGAAAGCTTGTCAAAAACTAGAAATGTACCGTATGTTTGTGCTAACGTCGCTTAAGAACAGAGTCAGCGCGTATAGATTTTGATTTGTACTCGACTTTCTGTTGAGTTCAACCGGACTAACAATGGTCCGACAACAAAGTTAAGGACTGCATGCCTAAGGATCTTTAGCAATTTTAGCACCAAGAAACAAACGTATAGTTATCAAACCTAGTTACCTAGACCTTACCTGCACAGATGAAATAACATGACTCACAAAGGCAAAAACACGTGTGTTTAATTTCTACATGAATGATCTTATTGACCCTAAATGCCCAAACTTGGCCAAGCATATTTTAACTTTGGTGATCCATAAACATTTCTAGGTTGTGCTGCTCCATTTGGTTGAAACAAGAAGTCAGAAAAGTTTTTAGCTGTGCACTTTAGCAATCGTGATCGAAGCGGAAAAATTGTCTATGGCTATACGACGAACTTGAGAAATATTTGGCAAATGTTTGATGTATAGTAATCACTGTGCACGAGAAATATGCTCTATTTACCTCCGCTAATTTCGGCGATTTGCGCGTTGCCTTTTTGCAAATTCTGTCATGCTGAGAACAAACTACAAAAGAACTTTCAAAATTGAGGTTACCGAGATTACCAAATCATTAAAGAAGTGTCAACATGTTTCCGACAGAATACTTTTACAGCAAATCTTTACACTTTTGACAAGCAGGATAGCCCGAACATATTAAGCACAAACAGGTCCGGAGCAAGCCATTCCAGCGCCCTAGGCAAGATCCATTTTCAGCGCCCCCTCATAGCTTAAAAGAAGTGTTTGCTCAGGATGATGCCAGCCTGTTCACTCAACAGTGACACGACCTTGTTGAAATGAAAATTACCTATTGACTGTACTTGGTAATGGTGCACAAAAACAGCTTTCTCTGCACATCTTAAAATTGTCGGTGTGTCATAGGTAAGGCTCATTCCAGCACCCCTCTTTCAAAAAGAAATTTTGAATCTTTTCCGTTGTACATATGGCGTAAATAAGGATGACTTTTTACATCAAGCTAATTTGCTACATGAATACCGAGTTTATTTGTGCACCAAGTTTATCATGATATTATCTGCACAAGAAACAGGCACTTTCATGTAAACAAAAAATCTAGCATAGACGTCACAATTTTATTATAGGCCCATTGTTGCAGTCTGGTGTTCCACATGCACAAGAAACCTCTGACGCTTGCGAACACTAAGGTGGTGCGTCCTGTAATCGAAATTTTACTGGTTAACTAGGCTACTAGCTTCAATAATGCTGACTGGCGTTTCCTAACATGACTACCCTGGATGGCTGAGTCATGATTTAGTGAAGGCTTCGACAAAAACCTACTCCGGTGAAAGCGGTGCAGCCAGGAAAAATCAAGAAAAGAAGAGAATAGCGATGGTAACCTTCAAATTTTGCAGTTAATGTGATGAAATATGGCCTGCACGGCATGGCCCTGACAGTACGCCATTAATGGACTTGTAAGCACCCTAGAAGAACAAAATGTATTCAAGCGCCCGCCTCTCCGATACAAAGATTCTTACTCTACTTATTATCACGTTGCACATTACAGAAATAAGAACGTTTGCCGTACATTAGAAAAGTTTATTAGATGAATAAAATTTATACCATAGCTTACCTAATGCATGGGAAATTGAAATTAATAGGAGAAATGGTAACATTTCTGCAGCAAACCTGAAATAGTGTAGTACCTCTATCTTCTCGTAAACTTCTTGAACGTGTGTTCCACTAACTTTCATCATATTAATTTGCTTTTACTTGGTGTACGTGTGTCACTTTATAAACCAATTGCATTTTTGGTCCTTTTTTGGCGCCCCCTTTAGACCAGCGCCCTAGGCAGCCGCCTAGTACGCCTGACGGTAGCGCCGGCACTGAGCAAAGACTAAATTAGAACGCTACTAATGCGACATTAATAAAAAAGCAGCAAAAGCTGCCAAAAGCAAGTAATTTCGTAGAAGTTCAGAGATAATTTAGACAGAGGATAGCATCTATCTCATAACCTGCATCAACGCAATCTCATGTAAACTTTACCTGAAGCAAGAAGACTTCCGTGGTTGTAACGTTCATTGTTCTTCAGTGCTGATTCAAGCAATCAACAACACTGACTATCTTGACTGTTTCTACATTCATTCTGCAAAATACCCAAGACGCTTTTTGACTGAACCTCCTGAGTCACGCTGACACGTTATGTAGACTATGAGTATTAACAAAAAAGCGTAAATTGTGAGGCTCATTAAAAAGTAAGGAGAATGAGCACGATCCGCCGCATTTCTTCACTCCAGTGCTTGTCATGGCAGTTTGGTAAACAAGGCCGAACAGGTTTCAATTTTCCCATTTTAAGCCTCTACAGATCAATTATAAACTAGCATAGTATATCATTTTCCCATAAACTTGTTTCATGATGAACACGCACTTTATGCATGCGCTGTAAAAGCTTGACAAGACATTTTCATAAGTTCTTACAAAACCGCTTTCGTCTGCTTTTGTCTTTTTGCGATGATTCAAACTTGCACATATCTCTATTCAAGTATGTACTTTCCACGATGGGTGTAAGCAAGGAATCGATCAGCAAATTTTTAATAGGAAATCGATTTCACGTAAAATTACGCATCCTCAGTACTTATTCAAATAGAGCAGCGTTTCTTAAACATTTGTGGATCACAAACCCTTAGTCAGGCCCGCAACCATGGGGGTGAAAATTTTTAGAAAAATTTTCGCCCCCCCTGGAAAAATGTGTTGGACATAGTTCAAAAATTTTGGGCCCCTCTCAGAAAAATCTTCGCCCCTCCTGGTGTCCCAAGCTGGTTACGGGCCTGCCCTTAGTGCGTCCTGAATAAAGTTACTGACCCCTCAAGTAAAAGATTGCAAGATATATTTGAAATTAGGTCTTAACATTGCAGCAGTAATCGAAATGTGTGCATAGCTTATTAATCCTTAAAATCACATTCATGGACGCTTAAATCACATTCACTGACCCCACAGTGGTTCACGGACCCCAGGTTAATAACCCGTGTCAAAGAGACTTCGAAGAAATCTTGAGAATAAAATTTTGCGGTAGTTATAAAATTCATTCCAGTCTATCCTGCTCTTGAAAATTTGAAGCTCGGACTGGATTGCGGAAGCTTATTAACGTCAGGGAGCAAAGGAGAAATAAGTAAGGAAAAATTATTGTCTAAATTGCTGGTGCACAGCTTTTAATCTACGCAAGTTATCAGTTTCAAATTTCAGATGTAAACAATTTTCCTGATACCAATGCTTGTTGCCCAAGTGCAGACCACTTAAGAAATATTTTAATAATTCCCAAGTTGTTTTTCCGCCAGAAGCAGACGGTAAACAAAGCAGTTTGATTCAAATACAGAAGTGACTGCGAAGTTTTCCTTCTCCCTAAAACTTTATATCAAGTTCTATCTATCAACTTAAGAAATCAACGCATCAAGCGAAGTAGAAAAGCTGATTTAAGACAGACCTTATGGCTGTGTTATTCTTTCACTCTAAGTTCTACAGTCTAACCAAAAGTTTTCTTTTCCAACGAAGTTTTTAAGCTCTTTCAAAGTATTTTAGTTACTATTAAATCTGCACAGTTTGTTGAGAATGGAGGTGTACTAATTTTGAAAAAACAAGAGTTCTACTAATCCTTATTTGGCAAGGCTCACAAGTCATGATTTTAACATTTCTCAGCTTGCATTGGCCGAAATTATCATGAAAAAATGAGTTCTGAGACAAGCTTTCAAATTCGTGTTTCTTTTGCGATCTCTGAGTTCTAAAGAAAGTGTTCTGTTTGCTTTTCTGATTTACTCACAAGTTTGTTGCTGATGTTGACTACACTTTGGTGAATTATATTTCTGTCTACCGGATTACATATCCGTCATTCAAAAACCTTTAGATCAGATATAAAGCGTTTGGTTTCTTTGCTCACCTCCTTTTTATAAAGAAAGATGCAGCTCTACGCGATGTGCTTAATTTCTGTGCAACAAGCGACTAAACCAATTCGCTGTAGGAGACTTGCATTTGACTTTCACTATGTACTGTGGTCCAAATAGGAAGTGACAAATATTTCATAGGAAAGTGAAACTGCTGCCATGCACACCTGAGCTTATTTGAACTGTTGCTGCTAGAAAAATGATCTACTCGCCAGAGTATGTTTTCATTGCGTCTTCAACTTTGCAAGTAATACAAAGAAGTAACCAGATGATGCATTAAAAACGCTATAAAGCTTTTTTCAAGATGTTGAATACAAAGGCGGAAGGAAAACCATCATCTGGACCAGCCCCTCGCCAAGGGGAGGCTTTGGTCGGTTTAGCCCCCCCCAAACAAAGCACCAAGCCCCCCCAAATTGAAATATGAAACACTATAAATCAGTGAAGTATTCATCAATTTTTCAATATCAAGCCTCCCTATCGAAGACTTTCTAGCGATGGTTCTGATCTGGACGCTGGTTTCAGAAAAATTGAAAGTCTTTCTTTTAAAGACTTTTCTTATGTTCGAATAATCAGATTGTGTTATAGCTTCTTTACCTTTCGATGTGAGAGAGCAAGCCCTATTGGTAGGACAAAACAGAGTGAAGAACGGTGATTTAGCGTTGTCACTTTGACATGCTGTATGATGCAGCTGCTACAGCCGGAACAGCTTCAAAGTGGATTTCTGGAGTTCAATTCCCTCCAGTCTTTTACTCCTGGTTCATCGTGGAGTCATGTGATGTTAGGTGTTTGAGAAAACGCGCTTTGTCCTCCTTACTTTTCACCGGCTTAAATTTGCATCATGTACGCTTAAGTCAAATCAATCACTAACCGCCACCAATGGCAGTTGTGTTGTGATGTACGTTTATTCATAAGTTTAACATTCGACAAATGCTTTGTTGAAACATTTTTGTTATTTATAGCGCAGGACCCACATCTGCACCAGCTGCTCCCAATTATGGCTTTCACCACCATTCATCTATCATCATCAAGAAATGAAATAATGATAACAACGGCAAGTGGTTAAAACACTGCAACTACGGAAAATAACGTTGTTTCACAATTGAATAGATCAAAGTCAGCGTAATTTCGAGACTTACGTTTGTCTTTGTGGAAAAGCAATGCTTGCGTCGTGCACCAATTATTGTGTAGAGTTTCAAGCGTAAGAAGTTTGCAGCAATTCAAAAAACGTTTGTTAATCGCACATCATTTAAAATCTATTCTTGTCCCTAATGCAAATGTTGTGTGTGTATTTGTGTGTATTAAGCACTAAGCAAGAACATCAACACAAACTCTTTTCAAAATCTTAGATTACAAGACATACGCCGGTGCAGCTCGTGCTTTCTTAAACTCAGGCTTACCAAAAAAGCACAGCCACTCCAGTTTTGACTTTGGGGAGTCAATACGTAAAATCTGTTGACCAATACAAATATCTGGGGATTTTATTGGATACTGAGCTCTCAGATGACAAACACATTCAGAGACAACTGCGATATCAATATTGTACAGCAAACAAGCTGCGAGCCTCTTTTTCCCGTTGTTCAAATGCAGTTAAAAACGTACTTTTTCGTTCCATTTGTACGCCCATGTATGCATCTCAATTATGGTGTAATTTCAGGAAGTCATGCATGCAGAGATTGCGGGTGGCATATAATTTTGGTTGCAGAGCTCTGTACAACCTTCCCTGGAGAGCGAGTGTCAGTAGCCATCAAGTTCAATGTAACATTCCTACCTTTGAGGCTCTGCTACGTAAATACAAGTACCTGTTTCTCAAAAGATGCAGAAAATCTAACAACGTATGGTTACGTGCTTTGATGCAGTCAGAT
>Ga0210059_1014222_pt1 | contig 11791 bp, 4 predicted proteins | sample Ectturendosymbi2_FD_188042 | JGI IMG/M metagenome (GOLD analysis project Ga0210059, IMG submission 188042) | Ecteinascidia turbinata endosymbiont from Florida, USA - Sample 2 (SPAdes) (version 2) | ecosystem: Host-associated > Tunicates > Ascidians > Unclassified | place: Key West, Florida... | reverse complement strand
TTAAGACTGAAGTTCATATGTTTCTTGAGTGTCCTTTCACCTGTGCGTCACGCCGAATGTTGTTAACAAATGTCTCTAAGATTCTCGCCGAGGAAAATGTGTTTTCCTACTCTGAGTTTGCTACATTAAATCCAGCTGAATTGGTCGAAATAATTCTCTTCGGACACCTTAAACTTTCTAAAATTCCGTCATTGCGCTTGTTTAGACAAACGTGTTTGTTTTTGTCCAGAAATACACCCTTTTAATATGAACTCGTTTTCTGTTTTTACTGTTTCATTTGTGTGTATGTGTGTCATTTTTTTTTCTGTGTTTTTGCGTTGCCAATGAGCTCTTCAGGCCTTGGCCTGCCTTCATTGGCTGTTTGTCAATAAATTCAATTCAATTCAAAGCTAACGAAAATTGGACGTGAGTTAGCTGTACATAAAAACTATTTACTTACTCAATTCTGTCAAAAGCCAGTTACAGTATATGCAGTATTGAGATCACTGGTTGCCATGAGATAGTTCCTTGTGTATCTGTGTCTCTGTCTACGTGTGGATGTTCGAGCATTGACCTCTTGCTATACAAATTGGTGACTTTTATTGTTATTGTATATTTCTTTGAACGTAATAAAAAGAATTACTTGAAGTCCGCATTTCTTTCTCATTATAAGAGGTCTAGAGATCAGAATATCGTAGGGAGATCAAGCGAACATAGATTTCGTGAATGTCGTCCTTGTTACGTCTGTGATCGGACTCACGTGCAATTACGGACGTGACTAAATGCGTCTCTGGAAGTTCTAAATGGACAAGAGAAACCGTTACACTGATTAATACGTTTTCATTACACCTTGATATATTAGAGTGATACCACCTCTGTGCAAGTAATGTAATATTCGAAGTGGATGACTTCAGTATACACCTTGAACTCGGTATCCCAACTATGTGGCTATGATTTCCTCAGTTCATAATTGAACTCATGGAGTAGCATAAAATGTGTCATAAAAGTTAATGAAATAGGTTACAGTTGCAATTTGTGAATTGCAGTACCTACTGTTCATAGATTACGACAAAGTGCTGTGAATCCTCATATTTGACACTCTGTTGTATTTTACTGCAGAGAATAGGCTGGTTAATGATCCTGACTGAAATGAACAAAGTGGCTTTGCAAATGTAAAAACAAACTCCTATTTCCTGCCCTATAGAAGCTGCTCAAATTCGACGCGGTTTTCATGACCTCATCGCCCAGCAGTTCTCTACGATTTTCTCTGCCGGATGCTGTTTTTCGGACTACACCAAATATAAGCACGTCTGCGATTCCAACTAAACCTAAGAAAAACACCTTTCTGCAGTGAAATCAGCTTTCACCTTTTCATTTTCACCTATTCCCCAGCTTTCGCAATACCATAGGCCAAGAGCACGAAGCAAATCTTCGAGTTGCTTGCAGTGTAAAAACGCTCCAATATCGAGTTCGCAAGTGCGTTCACGAAAGTAAGCCAAGGGCGACTCGCTCAAGGGTCAATCCGATAACAGTTCAGTGTAAACTGGGTAAATGACGCCAGTTTTCTATCACGCCAAAGTGTCCAAATACTGATTGTGCAATGACCAAAATTTATCTGTGAGAATGCACCACTCAAGGTTGGATCAAAACCGTTTCTACGTGACCTTTTGAAGAACTGTGTTTTGGTATTCTCTCCATTGAAGCTGTTAAAGTTGGTGTATACTACTTGGGCGCAGCTGTTTGCTTTCTTAAAACTTTGCATACTGCTTAAATGAGGATATTTGAAGTGAAGATCAATAAATATACATATTTAACTTAAGTTTGTGGCACAAACACTTATCAGACTTCGCCAAAGCCACATAATGCGGGTGCAAATGTGCAAAACTTTCTCTTTTTCCGGTTTTAAATCCAACCATGTTTACAGATCATAAGAACATCATTGCATTGCGTAATGAAAGGACATTCTTTAAGTACGACGGCGCGATCGCATTTCGTTCTGAAAACTATGTTTCGAGGAAGCGCTTTGTTGTATAGAAGTACTTCGGAAAAGCGCTTCTACTGTACCTACGCCACAAAGCGTTTCCTCAAAACGTTTCTGAAAACTAAAAGGTTTACTCAGTGTTATGTTATTCTCCCAGAAAAACTCTGATGTCAAATGCAAATCATAAAAGAGTTGAGAAGGAAAACATGAATAGGAATAGCATTAGGATATTTCTACATCTCTTTCAAAAATAAACTTTTCACAGGTGTTCATTCTGTGTAAGTTCTATCGCCTACACACTGTTCACATGTCGTAATATGGCTGACGGCCACACGTAAGTTACGTGTGTTCAAAAGCGGTTGCGACGTACGTAGTGCTCTTAATAGCACGGTTTTGCCGTTTTACGGTAAATATTTTCAGTTCATGCAAGTTCTTGAAGTGCAGATTGTGCCTCGGTGTCGTATCTACGCTTCGAAACACAACAATCAAAGTTGCGCCACTTCCTGAATTGCACGAACAGTAATTGCGCAGAGACATGTGACTGCTCTCTCATCATCAGCAGGGAAAACATTTGTCAGTCGGCACGCATCACTGCGCAGGGAGCAGACTTTGGTTTCGTTACATCAGTCGTCTTGCGCCCAATCCACTCATGAGTGTGCTTCAGCAATCCGACTACGGAGGAACCCAATGTACTAGACCGCCTCACAACCAGGGGTGTAGTGCTAAAAAAAGAGGTGTGGGAACGCCGTTTGCTCACCAAATAAAAAGAAAGACTGCACAAAATAGTTCGATGAAAGTGAGCATTCTCCTACAGGAATTTCAACACTGGATCTTCGTGTTCCACTGTAGACGTTTGACTAGCAGTGGATTCTGCTTGTCGCTGTGAAATCGAAGCCATGTTTTAATGTAGTCGTTTGAATCCCACATCATCAAGTAACGTTACTAGCGCAAAAAGGTGTGGGAACGCCGTTCCCACGCGTTCCCACCCCACTACGCCCCTGCTCACAACGTTGGCTTTATAGTGAACTGAGCATTGAATATGCAATTGCAAGAGAAAATCAACTTCAAGGAATAAAATTGCATGCGTTCAAAGTGCACATAGGTGTTTTACCTTTGGCAAAGTTACACAAACTTTCTTTTAATACACAGGGACATTTTGAAAAGCTATGCTTTATCGTTGTATGATTCGATTTCCAGTGTTACTTGAGGTGAAAATTGAATTACCTTTTCTTGCTGCTATGTCACTTTTTGTCCACGTGTTGCTGTTGCCTGGTTTGTCATCCCTATAGCAATAACCTCTGCAAGTGTTCCAAAATGGTTTTGGCTGAAAATGCAGATGAAAACGCATTTGTAATAAAACAAAGTCAGTGCAGATAGTTAAATAAACATAGATCACCAGCAAGTAATTAAAGCAAACTTTGTTTCTCAAGAAATCTTTACTTCCATTTTTGAAGGATTTCATATACATTTTTCACAAATTTGGAACCCCACAACAAACAATAGTATCATAATTTTTACAAAACTTTTTAAACTGTTCTGTGGTAAAAAATTCATTTTAGATTTTATGCTTGTAATAAAAAAGATTTAGCATTAAATGTTTTTTAATTGCATAGGGCTTTACAGTAAGTTACAAAGTTTAACCCTGTATTCCTGCTTGACAGTAACCTATGCATGCAGTTTAGCAAGAAGTTTTGGTTTTGTTTTATTTGTCGCGGTTGGATATGCGCGGTTTTTTCATTGCAGTCTTTAGGTTGCTGACTTTTTCTGACCTTGTGTTGGCCTTCCTGCGTTTCACACCTGTTAGCATTGCTTGCAGATGATAGGACTGACGATGTGTAATGTTACGTGAAATCGATTTCCTATTAAAAATTTGTGATTGATTCTTTGCTTCCTTCACTTGTGGAGTGAAGTTACTTGACAGTTACTTGACACTTCACTCCACAAGTATTTATTAATACTTGTTGTTTCGCAGAAGAGTGTTTTGACATGGATTACAAAGAATTTCTTTATGTTTTCGAGTTTGTACGCATTCTTAGTGATCCCTTGATCTTAACACAAGTGTTAAGCTTTGCCTGAAATCTTCACATACAATTTAACAAATTTTTTTGCATGCAAGCTGAGAAAATGTGAGACCACATTCGCGCTAAATAAACCAAATTTCATGCAAAGTTTGCTTTCATAACATTGGTCAAAGTCTAGTTTACATATTTATCTACAATGTCCTGTTTGTCGTTGAACTTATAGCCATGATGGAAATAGATTTGATTTTAGATTTCTCGTTGGAACCAAGTTTTAAAACTTAATTTTAAGCTATAAAATGTCTAACACAAGACTGACAAAAATTTATTGCAGAGACCCATCTCAATGCGATACTTCAGCATTGCAGCTGCTAAGCGTTTCTGCTTCTAACTCAGAGTATGCTTTCACTTTCCACGTTAAAACCAACGTGTATGTGAAGATTGGTTAAAATGTAAAGGATGTCTTACCAGTTTCCGTAAATGTCCACTAAGCGCCAGATAACTTACAGTTAGCCAAATGGAACAATATCCACTGATGTCCAACTAAAATGGTAACGTTTAACTCACCGATGGCCTTCCTACATGCACTTCGAGACTATCGCAGAAACAACTACTACAAGATTCCAAATCAAAGTCAGACATCTCAATGTTCGTCATCTGTGAAAGTCATTTAGAAAGCTGTCATTAAAAAACATAGGAAACTAAAAGTGTGGTTTATTGGAGTCATAAAACAATATGGCTGAAGAGATGATTTAAACTTATTTTATTGTGATAAATGCTTCCCAACTTTAGTAATAGGAGTGAATTGTGAATGCAATAAACTTTTTTATCTCTATGCATGACACTCAGTCACAGAAACTCGCACTACTTGAAACCTACCTTGCCTTTGATCCCAGGTATAACCCATGCACAGTCAACGTTGCTAGGATAGGACTTTGGGTAAACAGGGCTGTGTATTTGTTTACCATCTAAATCCATTGTTCCTCCACATTTTTCTGAAAATGCATTTAATCGAAAAGAATCTTTGGCTATGCCAAAACCGTTCAGCCACTAACGTGAAAATATCAGCAACGAAACATTTTTTTATAGTTTATTTCGGCGTGAGGACCACTATGAAAACGAATCCATCCCTTATCTTCTTAAATGATTTTGTACAAAAAGTACATTTATATTTGGGTTTATTTTATGGCGTACTTGTGTTATAATTGTTTATATTTCAACCACAAACGGATTCTTTAACAAAACAAAAACGGATTCTTTAACCTCTTCATTAATTTTGCTATTCATCGTATTTCATAAAAGGAGATACAAAGCACATTTTTAAATTACCATGACGCTTAACCGTTTATGAACAAATTGATGCTTAGCAAAGGAAATCGCAAATATTTGCGCCACTCACCATTTCCACTAACTACTTCATGAATTATCATGATGTTTAGAAGAACATATTTTCCGAAACACGTCATTTCAAACGTTGTTGCTGGAATACACAGCCTTATTTTCCTGTTGCATGAAACAACCGATTGATTAGCACAAGTATAAGCACTCTGGATCTACTTAAAACAAAACTTCCGCTTACTCTTGAAATGGTTTCAAATCTGCAAATTTGAATCACCGCAAAAAGATGAAAGCAGAGCCCAGTCGCCTGATTCCTCAATAGCCTACAGCAAACCTAGAGCTTTTAACTGTACTCCTGAAATGATAAAAACACTTTTGCTCATAATGCTGTGGTTATCGGATGGAATATAGTACATGTACAAAGATTCATTTTAAACCCAAAAATTTATTTGAGCTACTTGCTGAGATTTATTTAAGCTTTAAGAATAGAAATCGGCCAATATCTTGCTGTTTTCAACCATCAACATGTTTTATTTTTTGAACGCAAAGTATGCACTGCGCATACATCTGTAAGTTCATCTCTGCAGAAAACTGAAGTAAAATAAGCGTCTGTTTTCCATTAGAAAAAATTTCATGATTTGGTTTCCACGATAATTTTTAATGCTGCTGAACATTATACGCTGCTTATCAGTAAAAGTTGCAATCATTCAAATAGGCAGGTTTCCCGAAGAGGCAACAAAGTGAGCCAGCAATGTAAACGTCAGCAACCAATTTTTCATCAACACATACAAAAATTGGACGAACTCCTTTGCTTAGAAACCTTTCCTCTATCACAGCCACAGGGTTGTGTGACAATTTCAGCAATTGAAAACGTTTTGAAAGTGCAATTGCTTCCTGTCCACACCACGCTCAAAACCTGAATTTGAAATTACTAATGACCAAACGCATTGAGTGATGCTTTCACCATTCATCTTACAGGTCTTGAAAATCATTTAACTTCATTTGCAAAGCATATGAAAAACACAACCAAATTGAAGTAACATGCTTTTCAACGCTTCATATGAAATTTTTATACCATGACTAAAGTGATGAACCATTGAAAACTTTCTTGGAAAATCTGACGTTTGCTCTTTAGTACAAAAGTGTTTTAAAACGCTTTTTCACGTCAGAAAAGGTTGTAGAAAAATATTGGAGTTGGACTACAGAAAAAAAATATTTCAATGACAAACTTTCAGTGCTTTGAAGAATAGCAGCAAAATGTTGGTTAGCAAATAACTGCCAACCCGAATAGCTACCAGACCTTTTGACATCTCAAAACAAGAGTGATAGCACAGTATGTTATAAACAAGGTTGTCGAAGAAATGTTTCGGAAAAGAACAGGCGACATATTTTTGAAATGTTGACTTGAATTCAAAGTTGGCCTGAGTTGATTAGACAGTAAATTTTTTTACCTTTTGTTTTTTTCAAAGGAAACCGGAACAAGTTGAATTTTGTAGAAAAAGTTTTTTGCGATATTTCTTGGTTGTCCTGTTGATGTGGTACCCGTTAAAAAATCTATGAAATCGCGACATGCTATAGTATATACTGTCAAAATCTTTGAGACCTTTGCATATTGCGTATACTACATACTGTCAAGCATCATGTAGTCTACTATGGTGTGGTTTTCAATCAATTTGCAGGATGCCTGGAATCGGTTACGTTCATGCTAATGACGTCAGGCTTTCGTCTATACATGACTTGCTCGTATTCAACGCCAGTAAGTGTCATGTTTATTAAGATGTCTCTTGCAGGTAGCATTGGTCGGCTGATGCGGAGACAAAACAAATCTGAGCTGTTATCACAAAAGCTAAATTCAGCGTACTTACATCAACATTTTTTATAAAAGACTACATAATTTCACAATGATTCGATCATGATTCATATTTAAGTCACCGACGACGCAACTGCTCAGGTTTCGTCAACCACGGCCAACGCTGTGTGTAGAACTTTTTCTGATGTGCCTCAGTTATTCGGTGCTGTGATCAGAATGCAACGTGGATGGGTCAGTCAAGAAATATGCTGTGTACGGGTTCCATCGCTTCGGAAATATAGTTGTGTTGTTATTCCTGCATAGTGGGTTGAGTGGGTTTGATGATTTTATGCAGCAAAACTGGAGCCGCTGTGGGTAAGCTCCCGACCCATCCTCATTTGCCTTCAAGCTCCGTCACCAGTTGATTTTGAAGCAACCCAATGGAGACAGGCTGTGAAAGCGGGTGAGAGTATGAAACCCAACAGCTTGCAACTCACGGGGTGGCCAACCAGTCAGAGACCAATAGCCACATTTCTTACGGTGTTACCACAAAGAGCTGCATCATACACATTGGCACACATGAAAATCACCCATCTCTTTCTCACTCACACACATACCTGTGCTCAGCTAGATCTATTGTAACGGAAGCCCTTATTTCACCGGAAAACGTTTACGCAAGCGCGAATTTCACAATACGCTAATTGGAAAATCTACCATATGTGGGCATAATTTTCGGCGACGCAACGTTGAGAATGCAAGTACGGTAACCGGAAAAATACCTCGAGAAAACCACGCACCACTGTGAAAATCTTTCCGGTTACCGTAATGGCATTCTCAACGTTGGGTAACTGGAAAGTATGTAAAAAACTGGCTCACGTTCCGTCTACCGCAGTACGAAAATCGTCCCAGCTTATAACTGCCCTAGCTGTTTCTTGCCACTGAATTGAATTGTAGAGTAGTAATTTTCACCACTTAACTTAAATTTGCACAATGATTAGAAAAGTTGTTCTCGCTTCCCAAGTGTCACAGTGCACTGCACAGGACGTCGCACCACTTCGGTGGTTGTGGTTATGCGTACTTTCACATACGTTGAAGTTTTTCAATTTTACAACATACGAATTACGTTGCTTATTTGAATGAAGATATAATACCGGCTACACATAAAAGCCATAAAAATAACTTCTGCCGTTGACTTTGCTACTGTAAGCCGTTTTTCGCTTAATATAGGCCTACACATTTGGGATGCACCGTGGGAAATATGGTTGTGAATCATCTAATATTTCCTGATAATATATGTGTGTTCAAGTATTAGTGGACTCCAACTTCTTCCGAATGTGTTTGTGGTCACGATGCTGTTGAACAGGAAATCGCCTTCAATTGTAACAAAACAAGTGGTGTTGTTTTTGCCCTCAAAAGTATAAACAACCTTCTCCATCAAATGTTTTTCTCAATGGTGTATGTGTACAATTTTTTGACCAAGTCAAATACCTTGGTGTGTTGCCAAATGCCTCACTGCAGGATGATGATGATATTCAGAACAGAGTAGTATATTTTTCTGTGTTTGAGCGCTGTTTCTCTAAATCCCTAGTTTTGTGGGGTCTTTCCAGTTTCCCCTGTCTCTGTCGAAGCCCCACTTTTCGAACCCTGTCGCCACCTCTGTCACTTTGCCAGGTCTCCCCTGTCTGTTCCCTTGTTGGTTTCCCATGTCAGCCTGTCCTGTATCCATGAGCTAAGGTATTTATTTTGTCAGGTTGAATTATTCTTTTGTCGTCATTGGCGGAGAGAGCGACCTTATTTACTTGCTCAGTGAACAGTTCATGTTTTAACAAGCAAATGATGCTCATGGTTTGGAGTTGTTCTTTTCCTGTAAACAAACAATTTTTGTAGTCCTCAAGATGAATCGACTTTGATACAATGGATTTTTTTACTCCTTTGCATCGTTTAGATTCTTCCCCATTCTTCGAGAAAGCATACAGTTTCGCCCGCAGCCCGGTGAAATCTGTGATGCTTTCTCCTCCACATTCATCTTTGAAGACTCCCGGGACTTTTTGTTAAAGCCTGTTAGTATTCCTCATGGATGGTTTTGTGGAAAGTTTGATGTATCCAATTTCTCTCGAACATCTCCTGAGATGTCTTTGAAGAAATCGCCAGTTTTGATCTCAAACATAAAAGAATCTGCATCAGTCATCAGTAATATTGGTTTTGACCCACACATCTTCTTGATGTAATTGTAATGAAAGTTATTCATCAACATCTTAGAAATATCGAGTATCGATCTTCCAAGATAAACAGGCTTGTTGAAAACAAGTTCAGTTTTTTTCATGTTTACTGCAACTAGGTTTTCATCAAAGATCGTTAAATGATGAAAGTTTGGTTTTTCGGAATAGCCCTTCAACGATTTCTGGCTATTCACCAGATGAAAATTCACGCGGTTTCGGATGTTCTCCATCGTCTTTCCGAAATCTGAATTGTTCATTAGCTTCAAAAAATCATTATCAAACAGGTTGGAGTCTTTTGTTCTCAATTGAGTGTTAAGATTGATGTATGGTTTCAACCACGCATCATCAAAGAATGAGATTCCTCGATGAATCTTTTTGATTTTCAAGCCCACATCGAATATATTGCTTGAGCAGCATGCACTGCTTGCGCACAGAGCACAGCCTCCACACAGTATATTGCATGCACTACTTGCACACAATCCAGTGCATGCACACAGTTCACTGCATGCACTGCTTGCAGACATTGCACTGCATGATCCCAGTGCACTACATGCACTGCTTGGGCAAAGTACACTGCACGCACTGCTTGCACACAGTGCACTGCCAGCACACAGTGCACTGCATGCACTGCATGCACTGTAGCACAGCATGCACACAGAACACTTCATGCACACAGTACACTGCATGCACTGCTTGCACACAGTGCACTGCACGCACACAGTACACTGCATGCACTGCTTGCACACAGTGCACTGCACGCGCACAGTACACTACATGCACTGCTTGCACACAGTGCACTGCTTGCACACAGTGAACTGCTTGCACGCAAAGAAGCGCATGCACGCAGCACAATGCATACACGGTGTGCACACAGTGCAGAGCCTGCACACAGTGCACTGCATGCACTCAGTGCACAACATGCACTTCTTGCACACAGAGCATTGCTTCCACACAGCGCACTGCATGCACGCGGTACACTGCTTGAACACAATGCACTGCCTGTACACAGTGAACTGCCTACACAGTGCACAGCATGCAGTCCTTGAACACAGTGCACTGCCTCCACACAGTGCACTGCTTGCACTGCTTTCACACAGTGCACTATCTGCACACAATGCACTCCATGCAACGTTTGCACACAGTGCAATTCCCGAACAGTGTATAGTGCATGCACTGCCAGCACACAGTACACTACATGCACTGATTGCACGCAGTGCACTGCATGCACAAAGTGCAATGCATGCACGCAGTAAACTGCTTGAAATGCATGCACACAGTGCACTGCCTGCACACAGTGTACTGCTTGCACACAATACACTGCACGCAATGCTTTCAAACAGTGCACTGCCTGCTCGAAGTGCTCAGCACGCACTGCTGCACACAGTGCAATGCATGCACACCGTGAGCTGCCTGCACTGCTTGCACTCAGTGCACTGCCTGCTCGCAGTGCTCAGCACACACTGCTGCACACAGTGCAATGCATGCGCACAGTGAGCTGCATGCAGTGCTTGCACAGAGTTCAGTGCCTGCCCATAGCACACTGCTTGCGCTGATGGCAGAGTGTGGACTGCATACACACAGAAAACTGCATGCACTGCTTGCACAAAGAGATCTGCATGCACGCAGTACACATGCATGCACTGCTTGCACATATTGCACTTCCTGCACACAGTGCATTGCTTGCACGCCGTGTACTGCTTGCACAATACGCACTGCCTGTACGCAGTGCACTGCTTGCACACAGTGCACTGCTTGCGCACAGAAGTCTGTGTTCACCCCTTGCACGCTGTGCCCTGCCCGCACACAGTACACCGCATGAACTGCTTGCGCACGGTGAAGTGCATGCACACAGTACAGTACGTTCACTGCTTCCACACAATGCATTGCTTGCATAGAGTACACTGCATGCACTGCTTGCACACAGTGCACTGCCTCCACACAGCACACTGCATGCACTGCTTGCACACAGTAAAAAGCTTCCATACACTGCACTGCCTGTACACAGTACACTGCCAGCACCCAGTGCACTGCCTGCATAAAGTGCACTGCTTGCATACAGTGCACTGGTTGCACACAGTACACTGCATGCGCGCAATAAGCAGCAGGCACTGCTTGCACACAGTGTAGTGCCTGCCCATAGCACACTGCTTGCAATCATGGCACAAAGTGCCCTGCTGCACGCACTACACTGCATGACAACAGAAAGCACCATGCACGACATTCACACAGTGCAGTGCCTACCCATAGCACACTGCTTGCACTGATGTCACAGAGTGCACTGCATGCACGCAGGGTACTGGTGGCACTGTTTGCACACAGTATACCACAGGCACACAGTACTCTGCATGCACGCAGTGCACTGCACGGACACAGGACACTGCATGGACTGCTTGGACACAGTGCATTTCATGTAGTCAGTACACTGCATGCACACAGAACACTGCATGCACTGCGGGCACACAGTGCA
>Ga0210059_1014221_pt1 | contig 11792 bp, 10 predicted proteins | sample Ectturendosymbi2_FD_188042 | JGI IMG/M metagenome (GOLD analysis project Ga0210059, IMG submission 188042) | Ecteinascidia turbinata endosymbiont from Florida, USA - Sample 2 (SPAdes) (version 2) | ecosystem: Host-associated > Tunicates > Ascidians > Unclassified | place: Key West, Florida... | reverse complement strand
TTCCAAACCAACGTTTTGGCAAAGTTTGTTGACATAATATGCATATTTTTCTACATCCACTCCCCTTATTTTATGTGTCATTGCACTGAATATAAACTATCAGCGCTCCAAGTTAGGCTATCGGAGAAAAATAAATTCAACGCCACGACACAGCAGTTCATAACTGCAAAAATATCAGGCTGCGTGTTAAAACAGGGGAGTGAAACACGCTCATCACTACGTCTGAGCAATTTACAACTGCAAAATCAGGCTGCGCTAAGGTCTTGTCAAATACGAGCAGTTGAGCATTGAAGGTGTGTGGCTGGACTGGCTGGCGCAAACTCTGGTTTGCAAGATCGAATTTTGCGAAACTACACAAGAATTGAGAATGCGGATAAAGTACCCAAGAAAATTTTTTTATTTTTTTGTGATGTATAGACGTCCACAAGCCCGTAACCAGAGTGGGAAAAGCCCCCCCTAGAAAAAATTTTCCCCCCACAGGAAAAATGTGTTGGACATGTTTTGAAACTATTGAACATAGTTTAAAAAATTTGTCCCCCTCTTAGAAAACTCTTTGCCCCCCTGGTGTGGTGTCACAAGCTGGTTAAGAGCCTGGAAGTCCAGCAAACGTTTAGTTTTCATTTTTCCCTGCTGCAACCTGATCAAAATCCTGAATACTTCTATGTTAACAACTGCGGTTTTCGAGCTAGTGCAACAGTTTTAGCATGCTACAGAAATTGGTAATGCAGCAAGTGCGGTCAGTGCTTGCGCAGATCAGCCTTAGCAGACAACAAAGCGAACTATCGCGGGGCACAATCTTAAACACGCGTAGTGCACGAAAGGTTCTGCAGAATGAGGTGAGATGGTTTCTGGACGCAGACGATAACGGAGATTCCCTGCGAAATCTAATTATTAAGCTACTTTTTGGCCCATTTGCAATGTTCCTTGAAAATTGCATGCAAATTCATTCCGAGTCCGTGGTATTAGCATTAAGTCGACAAATTAAGAAGCAAAAAGTATGCGAAAACAATTAATCCCCTTTGCGCAGGGAATAAAGTTTTGTAAAATATCAAGCTCAAGAGGAGGGTTTAACCCTAAACCCCTCCCTTGCGCACGCCATTGCTTGATATAAACTATCAGCGCTCCCAGCTAGGATATCGGAGGAAATAAAAATCAACACTACGACACAGCAGTACATAAGTGCAAAAATATCAGGCTGCGCATTAAAACAAGGAGTAAAGCACACTCGCCACTGCGTCCGAGCTAGTTACAGCTGTAAAATGAGGCTGCGTTGATGTCTTGTCGAATACGAGCAGTCGAGCATAGAAAGTGTGTGGCTGGACCGGCTGGCGCACACCCCGGTTTGCAAGATCGAATCTTGCAAAACTACACAAGAATTGAGAATGCGCATAAAGTATGCAAGAAGACTTTCAATTTTTTATTATGCTAATAGTCCAGCAAACTTTTAGTTTTCATTTTTCCTGCTGAGACAATATCAAATTCTTGAATGCTTCCATGAAAAAAAGCTCTTTTGGAGCTCGGGCAACAGTTCTATCATGCTACAGAAATTGCTGATGTAGCCACTGCGGTCAAAGATTGCGCTGATCAGCCTCAGCAGACAAAATAAAGACAATTGTTTCGGATAAAGTGAACTATCGTGGAACACAATCTTAATCATGCGTAGTGGATGGAGGGTCTGCAAAAGTGGTGAGGTGGTTTCTGGACGCAGACGATAACCCAGATTTACCACCAAAACATAATTATTACTTTTTGGTCCATTTACAATGTTCCTTGAAATTTGCATGCAAATTTATTCCGTGGTATTTGCATTAAGTCGACAAATTAACAAGCAAAAAGTATGCGAAAACAATTAACCTCTCTTGCGCAGGTAATAAAGTTTTGTAAAATATCAAGCTCAAGGCGGGGGGGTAACCCCACCCCCATCCCTCCTTGCGTACGCCCTTGGTCTTTGGTAGACTTAGTCTCCCGAACAAGCCAGTAAGCCCCCAAAATTGAAATATGAAACCATACAAATAAGTGGAGGTTTTATCAAAATTTCAATTTCAAGCCCCTTGCACAAACCCAACCCCCTATCGAATACTTTTTGGCGACGGTTCAGAGCCACGCCGGTTTCAGAGCCACACTAAGACTTCACAGGGACCGCCAATCTGATTTCTCACCGCGCTCGACATCGGGCGGAGCCGTCAAGCAACGAGCCGACAAGTCATATCATAATAACGAACCATCGATCAGCGCGAACGCCAGGCAAGGTTGCGATCTTAGCGCCTCTCACTCAGCCGCCAGGCCATATCACGCCTGCGCGCCGTCACACCTTCACCCTGCCCGGTGCTCGCCCGAGATCGTTCCCGCTGCGCCTCTCTCCAGGTCCTGCGCACATGGGCCATCCAAACCCTGCAACTCTCTTGGGCAGACAGCCTACAAAGGGATGCAGACACATGACCAGGAGGACGAAGCCCCCCTAAATTCCCCCCTTGGAAAAATATACATAATTTAAAACCATTGGACATATTTTTAAAAATTTAGGCCCCTCATAAAACTCATCGCCCCACCTGGTGTCCCAAGCTGGTTATGGGCCTGAAGGGACGTCCCCCGAAGCCCAAGAGGCCAGTCACGAGAAGTGCTGACGGCTAAATGGTAACATTTAGAATAAAAAATCACCCAAAATGACGGAAGTTTTTGAACGATGAATTTGAGGACAATTTCTGCAGTTACGTTAAATGCTTTCACAAGAAAAGTTATTGCTACAGAAATAATGTCCAACCAAGCATGTTCTTTTTAACGCAGTAAAGAAAGCCCTCAAATTTGCACTAATTAATTCACTGAATTTTTGTATAGCATACATTTATATGTCTACTTTGTCACCGAGAAGTTGAATTTGTAGAAGAACAGTTTCATCTGCAATAATCAGGCAGAAAAAATCATACCGTAAGTAATAACCAGTGATGGAGTCTCGAGACTTGGTTTCGGTCCCGGGACCCATTTTTGCGAGTCTCGGTCTCGAAGGTTTCAGGACATGTCTCAGTCTCGAAGGTTTCAGGTCTCGAGACTTTGAATATTGCAAAGAAATGGTTCATTAAAATTTTTGTAATTCACAAATTTTTTGTTGTATTTGCAGGTAAGAAACAAACAAAACACGTTGGAAAAATGCCAGAAATTGGAAAAAATTTCAAGTCAAATGCAATGACGATATATATATATTTTTTTTTTTTCGGCAAAATGCACAAATTTCGAAGTCTCGAGTCGAGGTCTCGGAGTTTTTGATGAAGTCTCGGTCTCGTTTTGAAAGTTTAACCAGGTCTCAGTCTCGAAGGTTACGGTCTCGACTACATCACTGGTAATAACGAAAGGTGATCCTTCAGCATTTGCTGCACTATTTCACTGCTCCGCTCAGTGGTGTGTTGAAAGAGAGGCAAGCGAGGCACTTGCCTCGGGCTCCCCTTCTTGTGGACCCCCTTGAGGTGTTACGTGCGGACAGTTTCGTTATTTTTTGTGAAAAACTTATTATCCGCTCATATAATGTACTACAAAGCAGAACATAAGTAAGTACTCTGCTTTGAAAGGAAGTACTTACACATTTCAGTGGCTGTTGGGGGCCCCCTACAGAAACTGTAATGCACAGGTGCTTTGCTTTCAAAGAGGCCCCTAACAGCAATTGCAATGTGTAAGTACGTTGCATTTAAAGAGGTCCCCAACAACCACTGAAATGTGTAAGTACTCTGCTTTCAATCTTCATTGCAGTGTCCCCTAAAACAGGAATGGGCAATTAATTTGACTCCAGGGACACTTTAAGAATGCCGCATTCATCAGAGGGTCGTACCTTCTAATGGAAATAAAAAAAAACATTGGTTAAGTTACTTAGTGGGAGGAAATTTCAGATTTGAAAATGGTCCCTAAATGCTTCCGCGGGCCACTGAAAACCCTGTGGCGGGCCACATTTGGCTCGCGAGCCTCTATTTGCTCACCCTTGCCCTAAAAGAAACTGCAATGTGTAGGTACTCTGCTTTCAAAGGGCCCCAACAGCAACTGTAATGTGCAAGTGCCTTGCTTTCACAGGGGCCACCAACAGCAATACATTGCTTTCAAAGCGCCCCAACAGCAACTTTAATGATACCGGTAAGTACCTTGCTTTCAAAGGGTCCACCAACAGCAATTGTGATGTGCAAGTACTATGCTCTCAAAGTGGCCATCAACAGTAATTGTAATATGTAAGTAACTTGCTTGCAAAAGCGCCCCAACAGCAACTTTAATGATACCGGTAAGTACCTTGCTTTCAAAGGGGCCACCAACAGCAATTGTGATGTGCAAGTACTATGCTTTCGAAGGGGCCCCAACAGCAACTTTAATGTGTAAGTACTGTGGCTGCCTGAAGATGGCGCCACATGTAAATAAATGGTCACCGCTAGATGGTGCGTAACAAATCAACAAATCACTGTGATATTCACCACAAGCGAATTATTGTAACTCACTTATCCCTATATAACGATAGTGCAGCCTAGTATGAGTAGAGTGATCTCATCGAGTGAGCTCTATTGCTGCTGGTTGCTTTCCCGTTAGTTCAATGCACTGCATCACCATCTTTCTCTTGTGCTTGCCTCAGTGGCTCAATAGCCTCAATAGGCGATGCAGTTACCTGCAACACTTGGGCCCCCAACCCTAAAACCACCGGCTCCACTATCAAGAAATTACACCAGAACAATTCTGCAAGAACCAAAAATAATGCTGGTCAAATAACCATGCCAGCATGTAAATGTTTTTTATTATCAAATTGAGTTCGTTTTGGACCAAAGCGTTAATCAAAAGTCATCTTCAGGCCAAGAGATCCCGAGAGTTGTGCGAAATTACCTGACATAAGGTTTTCAAAATGAAAAATTTTTCTTTCTTGTCGATTGAAATCTGCTGCAGTAGCCTAGAAAGTCACATGTGATTGTAGTGTTTGTTAAGAGTTGGCATGTTTCGTTGCAAGTATCCGAACTTCGCCTGATGCATGTGATTAAAAACTACAGCAAATGATGAACCAGACGTTTAGTACGAAGCAGTGGTGTTGCCGAGTCATATTTGTCGAGACACAACCCACACCCCTTTCGAAGCAGAGTTGAGTCAGAGGCATCTAAAATTTTTGGAGTCGATTCAAAGTTGAGCTATGTCGAGTCATTGGTTGGCAAGCTCTCGTCAATTTCAAATAAAATAAAATTAAACATTTTCATTACTGTGCGTGCTTTCCCGCTTCAAAGTGGTGCCCAACGGGCTGCGAAGTGATGCCAAATGAGCTACATATTGGTGCGCAATGTTGTTTCAGCACTTTTGTTACCAGGCTACTTAGACCTAAACATTTTATAAACACTTTTTAGCTTACAGTTTACTTATCTCCTTCACTCCAGAGGTGATAAGAGTCACTTGTTTGGCTCCTGCTCCTGTCTAAAAAAGTGACTCCAGCTTTTATTGATTAGCAGGTTAAACTCCAATCCTAACTGTAAACCTTAACCCGTTGTCTCTTTGTGTGTCATGTTGGCATTTGACCAATTCACCCAACTGTATTTAACGAAAGGCAAAATGACCCATGCACAGTTTTTCTCTCATAAGGAAAAAAAGACGACATTACCAAACCTCAAACCAAGAAATAGAATCATATGTTGTTGTCACCTGAACAAAATCTCGCTGAACTCATTCACTTCTAGCCTGAACCAATTAAACACTTTTTCTGCTTTAAAGCACATGCACAACGAAATAAGAGCAACTACAGTACTGTTTTTTCACTTAGCAACTAGCCTCCACAAATGAAGCCACATGAGCTACATCGAAAACTCTTGATGCCAGCTTACTCACACAATTAAATTATCTGCCTTAGTACATTGTGAACTTGCAAGAGAATACTGGCATGTTTAGGAATAACCTGAAGCAAACTGCATTTCTGCTGGCTTGGATGAAACTGCATTGCTGTTGTTGCATTGTAAAGGTAGGCGACATACGGTGTTGTCTTGTGCATTTCACTAAATATAAAAAATTGCAAATACCGCTTAAAACCAGACAGAGAACAGAGGCAAAACTTTCAGTGATTGACATATCCACAAAACAAAAACATTATTCATGTGGTACAGCAGTTGAGCATTGGGTCTGTTCCAGTCTGAACAAAGCCCTCAGTCTGCCACCTCCTTTCATCCTTACCAGCCTGCGCCTTGCACTGAATTTTCACTGTGCCAATTGAAGCAATAGAATACAACCATTAATCTAACAATTAGCCTGTCAGAGAAAATTTAAATTTATTGAAAGCTATTATCCGGCTCCTGTAAAAACTGAGAATTCCACCCCTGATCCTGCTCCGGTTTTTATTCAAACTTCTGACTCCGGATCCTGCTCCGGAAAAAATCGCCGACACCGGCCGGAATCCACTCCGGCTCCGCAGTCATCTCTACTTCACTCTAAGTCAATTTTAAAAATCTCACCTATACCTGCTGCAAGAGCTACAGCTCCTTGTCCTTCACTTTGCCCGGTCGACTGTCACGATCACGATATATAAATATCTAATGTTTCCAATCAAATGACATATAAACAATCAATGACATGTTATATGTCATTGGTTGTCGTTAGCATCGCCCTCTGGTGGAAATTGTGTCAGACATCAGGAGTTTTTCTGAGCTCTGTGAGCAACGCATAATGCATTCTCTATGTGAGTGTTGTGTGTTCGTTGTACTGTGGACTGTACCCAGGGTTGCCACATGGTGCCTAATGTGGCAAATATTGACAAAACTCACCATTTTCCAAAAAAGTTGCCAACTCTTTTTGGCAATGTTTTTTGTCAAGTTTTTGTCATTATTCGAAAAACCAATTGTCAGTCTTGACAAAACAATCCTTTTTGGATCATTTATCAAATGAATTCCGAAACTTCAGAGAAAAAATACAGCTAAACAATAGTCGTTGCGAATCTTCCGCAAATGAACCAGATAATATGTCTGAACACGATTATTGCTTGAAGAATTGCTGTTATCATTGGAATGGTAATGGTTTATTATTTCATATGACTCAGCTAAAAAAAACAGAAGCAATACAAAAAGACATCGCAATTAAGTAAGCCAACTGTCAGTGAACATTAGAGAAAATGAAAAGACAGTGGCAAAACAGCTTCTTCTTTTGAGCGAGTTGTTCAAACTACTGCTGGACAGCACCAGATCTCGGGGCAGGTGTTGAGCAGCCATTTCATTGTTTCATCGTCCAGCACCGTCAGGCCATGCAGTCCATGGGGAGGTCGATGGATTGGACATTGGAGGACAACATGGTCGACAGTTTGTTCTTCTGCGCCACACTCACAGGGCTCAGAGTAGGCCATGCCCCATTTGTACAAGCAGGAGCGGAAACGTCCGGCACAGGTGCGGAGGCGGTTAAGCCGGACCCAGGCTCTTCTTGGAAGGGTCATTCCGGGGGGTGGGTTCCGGGCAATTCCAGGCAAAGTAGCTGATCAATGTAAACAAACAATGGCACTGTGTCATACAGGATTGGTGAAGGAGCATGACGGTCATACAGTCAACCAACCCCGTTTATCACTGAAAAGTGTTGAAAACACAACAGTTGGAGATCAAATAAGCACAGTTATGAAAACAAACAAACACAGAACATGGTGAAGCAAATATACCGATAAAAGCGCATACCTATGTATACCGATGAGTGGATCGAATTTAATTGAAGGAATTTGGTGTGTGTTTAAAATATGTTTAATCAAAATGATAAAATAAAAAAGGAAAAAACTAAAAGAAACTAACTAAAATGAGATACAAAAGAAAATCAGAGCAAAACGGAAAAAAATATCGAGTGTACTTTCATACCAAAAAGAATGGGATGCGCACAGGAAAGATAAAAGACAAAAAGTAGGCTACGTGTCGGCCTACACAAAATAATTACCGAAATTAAAAATACTAAAACTCACGGTATTTTGTTAATGACAAGTGAAATGTTACTGGAGTGCTTAATTACGTATATTCTTCATGTAGGAGGTGTTTTTAAGTTTCTATTTGAAGGTAAGAGTGGTTGAATACTTAATACAGTCTAGTATTGGAGACCACACTTTCGGGCCAACAAATGTAAGCGAGCATTTTCCTGTGGATGAGTTAACGTTTTGTAGAAACAGGTTGTTAGAAGTTGATAGTCTTGTGGAGGAAAAAAAAATTGAGCTGAGTGGAATATAATGGTCAACAAAATGGTTTGGAAGCAGTTTGTTGTAATAGGATCTGCTCACAACATCATAACCATTGGCACTGCAGAGACTTCAAAATATTCGCTGTCAGCAGAAATGCAATATGAAACTTTATTAAGTTCAGTAATAACGCGTAAGATTTGAACCAGAAGAATAGCAGGCATGCAACACAAACGACTTATTAGAAACAGGCTACACATTTAAAAGTGAAACTGCAAACACATTGGATATAACTGAGTTGATCAAAACGTTGACATCTTTGAAAGCTAGGAAAACGTAACATTCCCAGCTTGAAATTTGGTAGGCCTAAAAGCTGAAGTCTAAATACGTCTGCCAGACATACTGTATGTCTGCTTTGCATACTATGCTGATGCTGTAGGAACATGCTTTTATAAACTAAATATTATGTTTTAAATGCAGTATCAGGTATATTGGGGACCTGAAGTGCACGCTTGGGGCACTCAAACCACATAGCACCGGACTTGTATGAATGTGGTCTGTTATGAACGTGGTCTGTTACGAACATGTCTGTTATGAACATGTCTGTAATGAACGTGGTCTGTTTTGGAAGGGAATCGATCAAAATATTGTGACATATACCAAGATATTACCAAGACTAGACATCAGAAAGGTTTATACATGCGTATTGCGGCCAGTAAAAAAGGCCTGTAGCCACGGGGGGGAATTCTTGGGCAATTCGCTCACTTTCCTTGTGACCCCCAAATGTTTGCGCCCAGAAACCTTTCACAAAAAAAACAAACAAAACAAAAATCTTTCCCCCTAAAAATTTGTTTTAACTACAAAGTCTGTCTGCGGGCCTTGCAAAAATCCTGATGCTTATCCTTCTAGAGCAAAATACACTTAAACGCATGATAAATTCTATCAAATTTGCTCTAAAGAAAAAACACGTTCATCGCGGTACACTCGCTGCTTTGACCAGCCTCAGATTTGTTCCTTCAGTAACAGTTATTTTGTAACTGAACGATAGACTTCATTCTGGTTTCTTGGAAACTTTGTTAACATTTGCATTTCATCACAATATCTCTAAATTATCGCCGCCAGTTGATAATGAAGACACTATTATTTCTGTTAAGCTCTCACTTACAATCTTTTAGTTGCAAACCACAAATTTAATGTAATAAATTTTCAGAATGTCAAACCAACATGCGCAAACATATATTGAAGACTTTTGGGCGACGGTACTGGTTGGCACAATGCTGCGTTGACATAAACAAGCCAGCAGGTACAGCAAAACACTGAAAAGCTTCGAAATACCAATTCACAATAAGAATGGCTTATATCCACCATGCGCTCATTACACTATAGTACATTACACTGTTGGACAAACTGGTGGAACAACTCTCCTGGAAACAGTGGCTTTTGTTGCCATCAGCGAACCCGAACGGCAAGTGTGCAAAGCTTCACACTGTGCCAACAAGCAACAATGGAGATAGTACGCTGTGATTACTCTGTTGTTTGTTCTCGCAACGAGAACAATATGGGTGCTACACTTAGCTCACATCCCGTTTGTGGTGCATCGCGCATGAGACGCCGCGCCAACAGATTAGTTGCAGGAGCACAACTGGAGAGAGATGTTCGGGACTGATTGAAGGATAGGCCTTCCATTGCATCTCTTGCATGAGTAGATATGCATCCAGGCGCGGATTTACCATCAGGCTAAAAAGGCTTAAGCCTAGGGCCCCCGAATTCGGGGACCCCAAAAATTTGGAAGTAAGGACAATTTCCAGTATTTCTGTAAGCAATTATATTTGTATTTTTGTTTTGGTTCAACGCATAGGTGTAGGAGCAACCAAATTTTGGGGGATGTTAAGGATTGTTGCCCAGATTTCCCCAAACTTCACCAAAAAGGTCTTTATTTGATTTTCTGCAAACGTTGGACGCCATTTTTTGAAGGCAAACAACGTCGGGCACCGTTGGGCACCATTTTTGCCCAGATTTTTCGGGATTTGCCTAGATATTTAAGATTTGTTTGGATTTTCAGGGATTTTTCCCAGAATTTCTGGGATTTTCCCCACATTTTTAGGGATTTTTCCCGGATTTTCAACAAATCGAAGCTTTTGGGAGTGCGCTTGCACCCCTTGCACCCACACCTCCTACACAAAGGGCGTACGCAAGGGGAGGGTTTTGGGTTTAAACCCCCCCCCCTTGAGCATAATATTTTACAAAACTTTATTACCTACGCAAAGGAGATTAATTGTTTTCGCATACTTTTTGCTTGTTAATTTGTCGCCTTAATGCAAATACCACAAAATAAATTTGCATGCAAATTTCAAGGAACATTGTAAATGGACCAAAAAGTAATACTAGGTTTTGGTGGGAATTCGGGCTATCGTTTGTGTCAAGAAACCACCTCGCCACTATTGCAGACCCTCCATCCACTACGCATGTTTAAGATTGTGTTCCGCGGTAGTTCACTTATCCGAAACAATTGTCTTTATTTTGTCTGCTAACGCTGATCAGCGCTAGCGCTTACCGCAGTGGCTACATTAGCAATTTCTGTAGCATGATAGAACTGTTGCACGAGTTTAAAAAGAGCTTTTAAACATGGAAGCATTCAGAAAGTTGATGATGTCTCAGCAGGAAAAATGAAAACTAAAAGTTTGCTGGACTTGTATTCATAATAAAAAATTGAAAGTTTTCTTGCGTGCTTCATGCGTATTCTCAATTCTTGTGTAATTTTGCAAAATTCGATCTTGCAAACCGGGGTGCGCGCCAGCCGGTCCAGCCACACACTTTCTATGCTCGACTGCTCGTATTCGACAAGACATCAGCGCAGCCTCATTTTGCAGCTGTAACTAGCTCGGACGCAGTGGCGAGTGTGCTTTACTCCTTGTTTTAACGTGCAGCCTGATATTTATGCACTTATGAACTACTGTGTCGTAGCGTTGATTGCATTTTCCTCCGATATCCTAGCTGGGAGCGCTGATAGTTTATATCAAGCAATGGCGTGCGCAAGGCAGGGGTTTGGGGTTGAACCCTCCCCTATGAGCTTGATATTTTACAAAACTTTATTACCTGCCCAAAGGGGATTAATTGTTTTCGCATGCTTTTGCTTGTTAATTTGTCGACTTAATGCAAATGCCACTGAATGAATTTGCATGCAAATTTCAAGGAACATTGTAAATGGGCCAAAAAGTAATAATCAGATCTGGGGGAATCTTCGTTATCGTCTGCGTCCAGAAACCATCTCACCACTTTTTGCAGACCTTTCGTGCACTACGCATGTTTAAGATTGTGCTCCGCGATAGTTCACTTTATCCGAAACAATTGCCTTTATTTTGTTTGCTAAGGCTGATTGGCGCAAGCACTGACCCGATTGGCTACATTAGCAATTTCTATAGCATGGTAAAACCGTTGCACGATCTCAAAAACCGCAGTTGTTAACATAGAAGCATTCAGGCATTTGATAATGTCTCAGCAGGGAAAAAGGGAAAACTAAACGTTTGCCGGACTTCCAGGCCCATAACCAGCTTGGGACACCAGGGGGGGCGAAGAGTTCTAAGAAGGGAACAAATTTTTTTAACTATGTGCAATAATTTCAAAATACGTCCAACACATTTTTCCTGTTGGGGCGAAAATTTTTCTTAGG
>Ga0210059_1014220_pt1 | contig 11792 bp, 6 predicted proteins | sample Ectturendosymbi2_FD_188042 | JGI IMG/M metagenome (GOLD analysis project Ga0210059, IMG submission 188042) | Ecteinascidia turbinata endosymbiont from Florida, USA - Sample 2 (SPAdes) (version 2) | ecosystem: Host-associated > Tunicates > Ascidians > Unclassified | place: Key West, Florida... | reverse complement strand
CGACTCCGGCAGTGCAATTCCGCACATTGTTCCTTGCGAAGTTTGGACTGTACGTCGCGGACAAAGTAAGACTATATAGTTTTTTGTAATCAGTCAGCACGTTTTTTCATCCTACTTGAAACTCAAGCCGAGTCGTTCAAAGACTCGTATTTGGATATAGTGCAACATGGCTGTTTACAATGCTCTTTCCAAGTCTGTTTTTCATCTAAAATTACACCAAGGTACTTGTACAGCAAATCAAAGTTTTTTTTAATATAATTACCGTTTGCATTTATTTCAAAGGATTCTTTGCTCAACATGCTTATTTGTGATTACCATATATTTTGTTTTAGAGATACTTAGTGAGAGTTTGTTTGCAGTTAGCCAATCCATTGCGTGTGTCATTTCACAATTAAGTGAGCTTTTCAAATTCCCGAGATTATTGTCACTCTGAACCAAAACTGTATCATCAGCGAAAAGCATAGTCTTAATAAAATTTGAATGTGGTAAGTGATTTATAAATAACAAAAAGGATAAGGGCTTAAAATCAAGCCTTGGGGGCCCCAATGGTGATTTAGTGTTTCCTTCTTGAATGTACTGCTTTCTGTCGGAAAGATACGACTGTTTAAACACATTTCCTCTTACACCGCACTGTTCAAGCTTTTTCAGCAACATGGAGTGATTCACAGAGTCAATGCCTTTTTTAGATGTACTGTAAGAAAACCACGCAGGATATAATTTTTTTATCGAGGTTTTGGAGAAGGTGTTCGTACAAATCTGTGATAGTCAGGGATGTGAATGGTTATTGCGAAAACCGTATTGTTGCTGACTCAACAAATGTTTTTGGTAAAATAATCTTTCAGTCTTATGTACACCTTCTCCAAAACAGCACAAATGTAATCGATTACGATTGCGATTACTTGCCACCTGCTCGATTACGATCAGGAATAATCAAAATCACAATGTAATCGATTACGATTACACTGAAAGTAATCACGATTACAATCGCGATTACATCCGTCTTGAAACATTTTCAGCACGAAAGCAAACCCATGTGCATGGCTTGATGTAAGTATAATTTCAGACAACATACGATATTAATGAATGCAATAAACGAAATTACAAATCTGTAAGGATCAAGCACCGGAAAGAAATTTACAATAACTGTTTAATGCAGTGTTTCCCAATCTTTTTTGGCTAGCGCCCCCTTTTCTGACAAACAAATTTCTATCGCCTCCTACCAGTGGCGTGCAGAGGTCTGGTGATGCCCGGGGCGACTGCTTGATTGTATGCCCCCCTAACAAATGCTAGTGTTGAGCAGTGGCGTATGGCGGTCTTTGTTACTGGACACACACTGTTTGTGACGTCACAGCACGACGTCATTCCTGTTTGCAAACCAACGTTTTGGCGAAGTTTGCTGACCAGTGCTCTCACTTTTAGGGATTTTGTCCCTAGATTGGAACTTTTGGCCCTTTTGGAGGATTTTTAGGGATTTAGGGATTTTCGGAAAAGTATGAAAATGTGTAAAATGAAGTATTTTAGTTTATTTTGGAAATCATATTTGGTTATATTTTTAACATTTATCACAGCACTCCGATTTTATGCTGCACCACTGTTCCAGATCGTTCGATCAAGGGAAAATCACAAAAAGTATTGAAAGACAATCAGGGTTGAGAAAAACCCGTTGTTTTGAAAAAAACAACCCACATGTTTTTTTAAACCGAATTTTTTGCTTTTTTTTTAAAAGACACGGGTTTTTGTTCTTATCCCCTTTCTGAATTGTTTTTATTGCATCATGCAATATATACAAAATCCCCCTTTCTGAATTGTTTTTATTGCACCATGCAATATCGCCATATTCAGAATTGCACAATAATAACTTGCTATACCTATTATGGCATTCAAATTTGAGGGCGAAGAAATGTACCCCATCTTTGTTTTCGCAAAGTGTTGCTGGTCAATTTACTCCAAACTGGTAAGGCTTGGCAAGAACACGCACAGCAAACAGAGAAAAGTCACTCCGATACAAATTGCAGTTTCACGTCAAGTTTATGCACATGCTCAGCTAGTTCAACATCTATATAGTGCATTTTTTCAACATTTGTTTTGGTATGGTCCAACATCAGAAACAGCTTTAATGCAGAGAAGGCAGAAAATTTGATAAAAAATATACCAATTTTACAGAGCTGAAGATAACCAGTGGAATTTACTCAAACTGTTCGAATCATTCTTCTCTCTTTTTCAATTACTTCAAATGTCGTTGTTGCTAGTTTTGTTTAATTAAAAAATGTACAATTAACTGTACAAGTGTGCTGCTTATTTTATTTTTTACTTCATAGTTCATTCTTCAAAGGAAAAGCAACGAGTGAGATTTTTGGTGGGTTTTATTGTTTTTTAAGTGGACTTTAAAAAAACTGGTGTTTTTTCTGGTTGGGTCCAATTACATCAACACTGAAGATAATTATGGACGTTTAATTGAATTTCTGAGCCAAATTTCAAAACTGTCCTAACAACTGTCCTATTTGATTTTACCATGCACCACTAGTTTCCCGTTTCGATTTTTATGCTAATACAGTCGCACACCTGTGCTTGCAATATGTGTTTCGTTTCGAGTTTCGTCATTAATTGGCATTTCAAGCGGTGTGATCACAACGGCTCACACAAGCCCGTATGTGTTCTCCCCTTAGAAACTTGTACGTATAGCAACCACATATAATAAAAAAACAAAATTTTCTTGCGTACTTCAAGCAGATTTTCAATTCTTGTGTAGTAATTCAGTGACATATCGTAGCTTACAACAACGAGTAAAGAGAGTGCGTTTAGAATAATATGCACAGAGACGCCGGACAATGGAGGAATGTCGAGGGCATTTTCACCTCTGCCCTTTCAAAAGAGGGGCAACGGGGCAGAGGTGTCTTTTCATCGTAGGTGCAGGACCAGGCAAATTTTTGAGGCCCGAAGGATTTTGCCCGAATTTCCCCAAACTTGCCCGTAAAGTTTTTTGTGCAACTTTTGCCTACAAATTTTCTCCCGCAAAGATCATGAAGACCTCTATTTAGTGTAACCTCCAAAAAAGGTCTTCATGTGTTTTTATGCAAACGTTGGGCGCCATTTTTTGAAGTCAAACAACGTTGGAAGCTATTTTTATCCGAATTTTCATGGCTTTTTTCCAGATTTTCAGCAAATCAATACTTTTGGGGCTGCGCTTGCAACCTCTGCACCCCCACCTCCAACACCACTGCTTTTCATAACAGTATCATAGGTAATTTCATGGTTTATCAAGATCGACTTGAAACAAATTTACTGCAGCTATTCCGGCACTCAGAAAATTCAAAATGATTTTCTACGATTTCTGTTATTATTTTTGAGGTCAACATTGTTGACGAACAGAAAGAAACATAATTGGTAACAATTTTTTATAAGTTTCCATTGCCCTCAACTGTTTCATTACTCCCCCTTCCCTACAGAACCGTCGCAACAAAGTTTTCAATAGGGGGGCTTTACGTCTGTTCAGGGGGGCTTGACATTCTGAAATTTGATAAAAACTCCCCCGATGTATAGTGCTTCATAATTCAATTTGATGGGTCTTGGAGCTATGTTTAGGGTGGCGACGGGACTGCTTCCCTACCGCTGCTCTGGCGTCCCTGAATATGCATGTTGTGTGAACAAACTTCGGCAAAACGTTGGTTTGCAAACGTGAATATAACGTCATACTGTGACGTCACAAACAGTGCATAGCCAGGAACAGTGACCACCATACGCCACTGCTCAATACTAGAATTTGGTAGGGGGGCATCCAATCAAGCAGTCGCTCCGGGAATCACCAGACCTCCGCACGCCACTGCATGGACAGAAGGGGGACCGTCATCTTAACAAGTGTGGAGCTTATCGAAGTTGTTTTAAAAGATGTGAAAAACAAAAGAGGCAAAAACGAGAAAGGAAGAAGTTGCAGCCAAGTCAAGAAACATTCAAGTGACTATTTTGCAGTAGCAGTGAAGTCCAGCGGAGACATTTCTACGGAACCTGTAAGAGGACAGAAAATCGAAGAACATGTTGAGACAGACTAAGATCTACGTAACGATGAAAATAGACCTAGTTTAACCAGCAGTGCAGTAGCAGAAGAACGCCACAATGTAAAATCGAAAAACACGATAGATCAGCTGGCTGATGGCTGCCGTTATCACTGGTGGCAATGATATCGGTCTCTATGCCCTCTGGCCAGCTAATATACCGGAAAAGTGCGGGAATATTGGTTGAAATATGAAACAGGTTCTTTTTGACAAGGTGATGAAAAGTCGTTTCTAAGACATGGTGTTCCACAACAGAAAAGACAGAAACTTGTCACGGAAATGTACTACCAGTCTTAGTCGTCGCCAGAACCACAAGGGTGAAACAGTTGACAGGAGCTGGCTTTGTTTTTCTAGTTCACAAAAGTGTGTTAAATGTTTCACTTTTAGACTGATGTGCGCGGATACGACTAAATGTGCGCATTTCCTTATTAGAAAAGGAATCTTCGACTGGAAGCACGTTCTTAAGTTCCTGAGGAGCCACGAGCATTCAATGGAACATATAGATGCCACGATTACATTCAGTCGCAGATGTCATTATTCCCTGTGAAGAATTGATACAGAGCTAGCCAATCAGGTCAATCAATACGAACAACGTCGGAAATTGCCTCTGCCTGTAACGTTTGGTTTCTGTCGTAAAATTTATTGCTGAACGAGGACTGGCGTTTAGAGATGATAAAAAGGTTGAAACGCCCAGAAAGTTTTTCCGAAAAATTTTCAAAACTTTTCGCAAGCAAATATTAAAAAAAAGAAGATGTGATGCTTCCAGCGACGGGTTTTGCAACAGTTTCACAAATCGCTAATCATTGTCAAATACCATGTTGCATCATAAAGTTTTGTTACAGTTGGAGTAAACAAATGTGACGTCAGAAGATTACGTCATAAATATTAATGATATGTGGAAATACTAGCGACTTCATCGATCATCACCTACATGAACATTTTGTATCCGCACATGGGACCTCCCACCAAGCCTGGGCTCCAGGCCCCCCACCATTTAAATCCGGCGCTTCTTCCAGCAACGCCTAAAATTCGTTTGTTTATCATTTCAAAATTGCTGACTATTTCTTCTAAGTGCGGGTTACGATCGTCTGCAAGCCCGCATAGCATTGTGTACCTTTAATTTGAAATGAAAGGAATATTGGCGCGAATATAGCTGGTCATCTGTCTATTGGACCAAACATGAATGGTCAACAAAACCTCACTTGTTTCGTTGAGTTTTTAGCAGTATCTGGTGGATCGCGGATGATATGCTAGTTATCAATGTTGTGAAAAGTACTTTCGACTTGGATTAAAGTACCTTATTCCTCTGAAAAAAAAAATTTACTGTGTATAAATTACTGTACAAATTACATACATAGCCTACTCCAGCACTTACTTTCATACGTTCACTGTGAATATACATAAATAAAACCAACACATTTCCTCGTAATGTCCCGCTATTCTGTTGCCGAAGTGTCAACTGGTTTTTAAGTATAGCCCTTCTTTTTGTTGCTACGTCTCACTAGACTCGCTACGTTACTTCTGGCGGCCAACAGGAATGGATAGCTGGAACAATGCGAGATTTTGCTACAAACATTCCGCTTGCCGCTGGACTACCTGGATTTAACGCACACAGACGGTCAAGTGGCCTTCCTTGAAACATATAACAAACGATGATACATGAGGGAACCCATCCACCACAACCGCGGTTCAGTGCACAGTGATGTAGGGTGAAGATTTCCAAGTTTAATCGCGAACGTAATCATCGATTACGATTAAAGTGGCAATGCAATCGATTACGATTACATTCCATTTTTGGTCAATTTAATCGATTTACGATTACTCAACTGTAATCGATTGCAATTACCCCATTGCTGCTTACGTACAGCACTTTTTCAAATATTTTTGACAGGTATGTTAGTACCGATATTGGTCTGTGTATAGTGGGAATGTCGCTATTTCCCAACTTAAAAATTGGTACTACTTTAGCGATTTTAAGGTTGTCCGGAAAGACACCGTCACATATGCATTCGTTTTTAACATTTGATAGAAGAGGTGCCAGTACGTATTTTGATAATTTCAAAGCGCGCACCGGAATATCATCGTGTCCACATGACTTTTTAGAGTCCAATGTGCCTCGGCTTACTCCTCTACTAAAAGAACAACTACTCGTCAGTCAAGGAATGCGAAAGAAGCAAAACGTGGCCCGGCAATTACTCGAGGCTCGATAATAATCAATCAGGACAACACGCAAACAAGATTACGCAGCGATTCTGCGAACGTTACATACCGGCTCCAAAATGATTAAGGTAGAGAAAGCGAAATCATTAACACAACTAAATAACGTGAGAACAGAAATTGCTTTCTAACAATTTGCCCAAAGCACCTCGACCAAATTCACAACTTGACATGGGCACATACTGCGCAAGTACTGGATCTCTGGTCCAGACCTCATGAAAGACACGTCAGTACGCATTGACAATCGCGACGAAAAACAAATTCGTTCCACGCGAGGTTCGATTAAATAAATCGCCTGAAACAGCAATGATCTTGGTTGCATGTACAAACAGTAGGTGCAGAAGTTCAAGCCTGCAGCAATAGTGGATCGATGGTCAAGCGGAGGTTCACCTTGAACCCAAATTTCACATCTTTACATGTGCACACATAAGCACTAGATCTAAGTACAGACCTCATTGAAGAAACGGTACGCTCACAGCTATCACGACCGCGACGCAAAACAAATATGCAACTTAGACGTCGATTAAATGAATCACCTGAAACACATCCAGCAAATCACGGTCGCATGCAGAAACAGTAGATAGAGAAATCAACTCTGCAGCGTTACTGGCGTGAAATCAGGTGAGACGCAACTAGTACGTCACGGCAACAAGTTTAAACAGCAAAAACGATAGAACATACTTTGTTCGGCGTTAATCATTTGCTTCTTCACTCGAAGTTCAAGTCACGCCGAACAGCCAATGAGCACGTTCTGCAGCTTCAACGTAAGACAATAGCTTGCACAAACGTAGCTGCGTAACCAATTAAATTAACAGCAACCTTTCATCGAATTTCCTCTGAAAATTAACAGGCAATCGTTTAAACAAGTTCAACAAAGTTGTGACGAATTCAATTCATTCAGTTCGGATTCGTAACCCCATTGGACAAGGGTGATGTGGTACTTAGCCATATCAGTTGCTAGTTTGTCCATGCTTTCTTCAGCTTTCAGAGGTCCCTTAGCAATAAAACCGTCGAAAGCAGGTAGGTTCAGCTTCGGTAGGGTAATGCTTCGCATATCGCAGTACGTAGACCCTTACTCTTCTCCATAGCCACTGCATTGCTCTGCACTATGCTTGCGCTAACGTTATCGAGGGGCACCGGCCCCAATGGAAGACCTTGTGCGCTTGCGTTTGGACGTGATGGGGGCAGAGCTTCGTCTTGATTACTAAGCACACGTAGTTTCGGTATGGAGTCTCTTGCTCCCACGGTCAAATTCGTTTTTGTTGTCCACTACGTCAACCTTTGAAGTAACTGGTTGCGGATCAATAGTGATAGCTGGTGGGCGCGAAAATACACACGAAGCAGTATTCACCTCTCGAGCTAACAATGCTACGTAAAGGCAAAGATAAAAAAAAGTCTTTACTGACGTTCTTGCTGTAACAGGGCTCACTTTCGCTGTTTTTGGCCGCAACCTCACGCCGCTGTAATTGTTCGTTGCGCTTCGACTTTGTACGAGCCGATGCCGACATAGCTTCAGCAGCTTCATTCGAGCCACGGCCCGTGCTTGCTCCTGTTAAACTTCGATCTTTCGTCGTCGAAATTCAACATCCGCCCGTTTCTGCTTGCGCTTGTTCGAGGTCTACACTTAAATCCATGTTTCAACTGCAGGGCTATCAGTTCATGCTTCCTAGCTATGGATGATGCAGAAGATCGTTTTGAGGTTACGTTATCCCTGGCAAAACCTTTATCCGTGCATAGCTGGACGACTTGTTCATACCTTTGATCACTTATACTTTTCGTACGTCGCAAGTTGGCAAAACCTGCTTCTACTTTCTCCTTGGTAATCTTAAGTGCATGGCACCTTATTCCATAAGATAATGAATGTTCGTTGTTTCAACAAATTGTCATTTACTTTTGAAATCAAATTTGTTTTATATTTGATGTAGCTTCCTGACACTCAAATTCAGGCCCACATCAAGAGAACCATAAAATTCAAATAATGTACGTTCCAACTTTATTATCACAAGCCCACAAAACATGGCCCGCAAATTGTTGCTCACAAAACGTGATAAAACGAAAATTAGGAACATCAGCCTTATGCTGTGAGGATCTTATGTCCTATATGGCAGCCTTGCCCTGCAAGAATCAAAAAACCTTATGTCTTATGTGGCAGCCTTTTGCTGTAAGAATTAAAGACCTTATGTCTTTCTATAACGGACCAACCTTCACGGTCCTAGTAAAGCTCAGAATCGTGTGCCTCGGCTTACTCCTCTACTAAAAGAACAACTACTCGTCAGCCAAGGAATGCGAAAGAAGCAAAACGTGGCCCGGCAATTACTCGAGGCTCGATAACAATCAATCAATGGGAACGTCGCTTAAGGACAACACGCAAACAAAATTACGCAGCGATTCTGCGAACGTTACAATGAGTGTGAATATTTCCTCACGAGTGATTGGTGATAAAAATGTAGAATTCACTTGGCGTGGTAGAAGATACTTTTTATATTTGCATCAGTAATTTCAGATGGGCAAATAGGAGTGAAATTTGCCTGAGCCGAAGTGACTCAGCTGTGATTTAATGCATCTGCAATTAATTGCGCAGATGAGTAAACCGTCCATCAACATTAAACCTTTGGAGAAAGCTGGATGGTTTGTTTTTGCCAAAATATCATTAATTAGAGTCCAAATTCGTTTTAAATTTCTGCTGTTTTTAGCAAATTGGTCTTCGTACTACTTGCGCTTAGCTAATTCTCTGACATGAGTAAGAACTCGCCCGCTAGTTCCATCCTGAGATGCGAAGAGCGGACAAAGACAACACATCGAGTCATGCCGCAGAGAGCGTGTGTTAACCGTGCTTTCCATGCAAACCGACTAGGTTAGAATCAGTCCCGTCGCCACGGGGGGCTTAGCCCCCCAAAAACAGCTCCAAGCACCCCCAAATTTAAATATGAAACACTATAAATTAGTGGAATTTTTGTCAAATTTGAATGTCAAGCCCCCCCTGCACGAACGCCAAGCCTCCCGCACAAACATAAAGCCCCCCGCACAAACATAAAGCCCCCCTATTGACGACGGTTCTGGTTAGAATGCGTGATGAAAGGTAACAACTGCTGGTGAAGTGAAGAGGATGCGCAGTGGTGTGTTCAACGACAACACATAGAATAGGTTAAAGGAAGTATGCCCACCGACACGCTCAACAGTGGTGAAGAGTGCGAGAGCATCTGTGCAGTGTTGCCATTTTAGCTGTTTTGCTGTTAGATCTAGCAGGTTTTTCTCACTGTTAGCTGGAAAATTTTCAATCTATCAGCTAGCTGATTTTCTAGCAGGATTTTGAAACCCATTTAGCAGGCTTAGCAGGTGACAAATTCCTGGCCAAAGATTTGTTCCAATCATTTTTAGAGATGGAAACTTTTACACCTTCTTCATCAATAAATTCTTTACCTTCTTTCTGACACTTCATATTGGGCAACACAAAGATCACCAGGCATAGCTAGCTGCATTTAATTATTTGGATGCATAAATGTATCATTGCTATTACCACTGGAGTTTCTGTTATGACGCAGCAAAGCTGATTCAAGAAGATAATTGCATTGTAATAACAAGTAACTAGATGGCTTGGTGAAGCCTACCGTAAATATTTGCTTCTGTACTCAGTGAGCGCATTGGGTTTGAAAGACTACATTGGCAGAATATATTTTTATCCAATGACACATAATTTTTCCAGGTGGTTCAGTTACGCCAAGAAGTCATAGGCCTAATGTTTGTCCATCAATAGTGAGTGCACGACCAAAAATTGATACATAGCTTTACAAGTTTATTTTGAACACCTCGAATATAGCAGTTTTTTTAGTAGGTTTTAGATGAAAATTTGTGACATGGTTTTTAGCAGGATCTAGCAGTTTTTTGTGACACGAATTAGCAGGTTTAGGTGACAACCATCTGGCAACACTGCATCTGTGCCGTTCACCGCAAAAATCGATCCAAAACGTCAAAGAAATGTCTTGTCAGTTGTGCCTTGCAGAGCGTTTGACTGCGCAAAGGCACGTTGAAAGTGAAATACAGCTGAAATCCTGAAAAGACGATCGTGAAAGCAGTTACTGCACGTGACGAACAAACATCAAAGAAAAGATGAAAGACCAAAAGAAAAAGTTTGGTAAAGAAGAAAAGTTACTGTAAGGCTATAGTTTGGTAAAACCTATACAGCAGAAGAGAATTAGTAGAAGCGGATGATTTGAGACCGCATGGCGGAGAGCAACAATGCAATATGTGCGGTAGATATAGATATCATTAAAAACACAGCAAAAATTCATAAAATAAAGCATCTAGTTACGTTCACGGGCTGTGGCAGTCTGGTCTGTGCAGAGCACGGGTGCGAGTGTGATGTTGTTGGGATGGAGATGACGTAGCGATGAATGCAAAACCCTCACGAACAAGGAATTTAACAGAAATTATGGACATCGTTGTCAGAGACACAGCAATGCGCTTCGTACTACAGTGTGGCAGTGGCAGGTGTTGTTCAGTACCAGTCACAATTAGTGGAGAACAAGCAAAGGGTCGAATCAAAAGTAACAGGTAAGCAGTAAGGTTTACTCAAGCGTAAGCAACCTGTGGTGCCCTGTGATGGATCTAATTCGGCCTTAATCTTTTTCTTAAAAGAAGGTTTAGCTAAGGGTTGTCACAGTGTACTCGTGTAAGGGAAGTGCAATCAAAATGGAAAGCAAGCAGTGGTGGAGGAACCTTTTTCAAAGTGGGGGGCACGAGTTCACGTCAAAAAATACGGAAAATGTTTGTAGTTTGAATTGGCAACTGTGACGTCACACGCATTGAAATATAACGTCATTAACTTTTGCAGCATGTTCAAGCAATATTATGCAATGTTTTATAAGCCCTCCACGATCCCTATCTACACTACACCAAATCCGAAATATAAAAGTGGTGAGCCTAGGCCCAATGCGGCCCCCCAGTTCCTCTACCCCTGAAGACAAGGATTGGGATGGCCAAACATCTCACTAAAAACTACACACACGAGCGTCAACACTGTTTGTCCGAAAACAGCAAGTTGACGTAAAGCTAATCCGGAATGATTAGATCGGAAAAACGAGTTTTTTTAAACGAGTACCTAAGTTAACCTGTAACACATGGTACAAAACAAGCAACACAGGTACCAGAAAAAATACACACAATACTAAAAACAGCAGAACAACTAAAACCAATGTTGATCAGTCACAATACGTTTGGGAGAAATCTACGTTTATTTCAGCGAACGAAATATGACGCAATATTTGCATTTGTTCATACAGTCCCTTCGAGCGACAGCAATAATGCTAGAAATGTTCATGAGTCAAGCCGCTGATTTTAGCCGCAAAAATGATCTCATAGCCGTTAATTTTAGCCGCAAAAAGAGTCTTTGAAGAGCTCGACTTGAGTTTCAAGTAGGATGAAAAAACGTGCTGACTGATTACAAAAAACTATATAGTCTTACTTTGTCCGCGACGTACAGTCCAAACTTCGCAAGGAACAATGTGCGGAATTGCACTGCCGGAGTCG
>Ga0210059_1014219_pt1 | contig 11792 bp, 6 predicted proteins | sample Ectturendosymbi2_FD_188042 | JGI IMG/M metagenome (GOLD analysis project Ga0210059, IMG submission 188042) | Ecteinascidia turbinata endosymbiont from Florida, USA - Sample 2 (SPAdes) (version 2) | ecosystem: Host-associated > Tunicates > Ascidians > Unclassified | place: Key West, Florida... | reverse complement strand
TGCCCACTACTGGACGATTGAATATTATGTAGGATAGGCATGGTAGGCGAGAAATGTGGTCTTACGGTACTTGTTTTGGTAAATGCTCAATCCATTATGCATATAGTATTTCAGCTTTATGATGTTCTCAGGTTTGACTCTACTGTAGTTATTAATGTACTTATTAACATATCGTCCCCGAAGTTAAACAACCATTTTTTTTATTTCGAAAGCTTAGAGTGCATGAATACATTTCTGGATTAACCTCGGCACCCAAGGCTGAATTATTTTGCAGTTGCAAATGCAGAAAATTTATAGGTCAAAATAAAGTCAAAATTTGTAAATGATAAAGTCAAAATTTTAAGTTTTTAGGTCAAAAAATCGTTTACCCTAGTTATTATTATTATTAATTGAAATTAGACTGATTTGCCTTCATTGTATAAGAATGAGAATGGAAATGGTGTTTCGCAGGGTTAAGAACCTTTGACTTAAGCAATGGGTCTTGTAAATGCATGAATTCCGTACCTGCGTTTGCCGTTCTTGAATTTGATTGCTCATGAAGGTCTGGAAGGGGGCGGAAAATGCCCACAATGCCTTTGATGGTCCAGGGCGTGAAAACCTTTGCATCACAATAGAAAACGACTTTGAGAGATGGGATAATGTAAGAGAATCATCATTCAAGGACACTTCCAAAGCGTAGATTACTCTTTTTACGAAATAGTTAACACACAGCCAGAGCAAACATAGCCAATCAAACATTTATCGCCAAGTCTGCGAACGCAGACAAGATTTACTCAAACAGCATACGTGAGCTCCTGATTTCAGCACGCGTATGCCTCGTCATGTCTGATGGATGAAAGCAAATATAACCTACAGTAGGCATGCAATTGCAACATAGTGTCTGATGGATAGAAGTAAACGTATGAGTGCAGGCAACATTAGCAAACGCTATGAAGCATTACAAGGGAGGTCGACACGAATACTGACAAGAAAAACGTAAAAAAGCGGATAGAAGAATTTTAGTTTTGTTCACGAGAATCGCTCACATAAAAACAACGTCAAACCGCAGGCATGGGCGTCCGCAGGGGGGGTAAACGGGCATTTCCCCCCCTGAAAATTGGGACTAAGAAGCAAAATTTTCTAGAAAACGTAAAATCAGCAATTTAATTCAGATTAGTTGGGTTAATTCTTGTAATGACTGTTTGTTTGCTGATATGACACTCACACTGCACAAGAGTCAGTTCACTGTTCTGGTATAATGCAGTCATGAAATTGCACTTCACTTAATCCGCTCCTTTGGCTGCAAATGCAGGTTGCGAAACTCGGGAGCAAATTGTTCTACTATTAGCCTTTGTTGCGTCACAATAACATGGCAACATATCTTTTAAGGTTTGCTTCACGATGCGGTGGCAGGGCTCCCACTGCTGGGTTTTTCCACCCAGATCTGTTTTTTTGAGTCCGTCTGGCAGTGCCGGATTAACAATAATAGCAAATGTAGCAATTGCTACGGGCCCCGCGTTTTTGGGGTCCCGCGTTCTTCTGTAATAAATCTTATTTATTACATTATATATAAGATTTTTTTCAGTCTAAGAAGTTAGTATTTCGCTGTTTGCCACACGTAATAAGCGAATGTTTTCAAACGCTGTCTGTGTCCAGAAATTCTTGTTTGATTCTTTTTGTACAGTTAAGTAACAAAAGGCTTAAGATTGCGGTCAGCACTGTTGCAATTTTAGCTAATAAGCTGCTAAATCTAGCAGGATTTTCTCACTGTTAGCTGTAAAATTTTCAATCTAACAGTTCTGGTTTTCTATCAGGAATTTACCAACCGTTTGGCAGGTTTAACAGGAAACAAATTTCTGACCAAAAGCTTGTTTCAACAGTTTTTCAAGATGAAAACTTTTACACCTTCTTCATCAAAAAATATACTTATCTTCTTCATGACGTTTCTAATTGGGTAACACCAGGACAAACCACAACCAGCTGCCTGCAATTATTTGGAGTTTTTATTATGATGCAACGAAGCTACTCCAAGCTGATAATTGTATCATAATAACAAGTAATTAGATGGCTTGGTGGAGCTTGATTGATTTGCTTGTGTGCTTAGTGAGCGCGTTAGGTTAAAAGACAACATTGGTAGAATGAATATGTTTTTATCCCACGGCGCGATATTTCCAAGTGGTTCGGTTACGCTACTAAGTAGTAATGTCTAGTAAAAAACTTCCTGGTAAACCAAAGCTGCCAAAAGTTTCGACATATGTGGTTGCAAGATTCAGAACTTAAAAGTTGGCTCAGTGCCTAGGCCTACTGCCTATCCTGCTGATTCAAGATAAGCCTTTTGCGAAGTTCGCAATAATGCAATCGCAGCGAATCATTGTGACCTTAAAATGCATAACTGGTAGCAAAAGCACTCAGATAAGACGAAAGAGATTTTTGCATGCCCCCTGATGTAACACAAAGTTTTGAGTTACAAAGACCAGACTTAGAAAGTTTCACGGCTGAAGTTATGCTCAGATTGTCGCTGAGCATTGTTCTACTGTATAAAAACGTGCAACCATTTGAAATATGAGATCGTCAAAAACTGTGTGTCATACAAAAAACGAAATAAGCTGCTGTGGCGTTGCTCAAAATCTTCACTAAAAGAAATTTATGGGCCTAAAAGTGTATTGGCCAAGACCGGCATTTTCAGCCCATGCTTATTGAGAGCGAGTGTAAGACAAAAAATGAATATGTTATATAACTTTATAGGTTTCTTTTAATCACGTCAAAAAAACAGGTTTTTAACATAATTTCACTGCTTTTAGCAGATTTTAGCTGAAAATTGTTACAATACTTTTAGTGGAATCTAGCAGTATTTTGTGACACCATTTAGCAGATTTAGGTCACAACCATCTGGCAACACTGGCGGTCAGCACGATACACTCAAGACTGTCATGTCATGATGCAAACTGGAGAAAACATGCAGAGAGTAAAGTTATAGTAACAGGGATGCCTTGCCCACACACTATGATTTAGCAGGTGTTGAGATATTTTTTAAACTTAGGGCCCGCGCTCTTGAAATGCTACAGGCCCCGCGCTGCCTTAATCCGGCACTGCCGTCTGGATTTAGGTTTAATTATGAAAAATGCGGTGAAATCTCTTTTTTTTTATAAGATAAAAATTTGGCAATCAGTCACAGTAAATCTAATAGTATAATAAACATATCTTCCGATCATTACAACATGTGAATGTTCGCTTGCTGCGATCATTATGTGAAAAAAATACTTAAAAACGACTTCAGTCGGTTTCACACCCTCACACCCGCATCAACACCATTATCAAGTACTATAGGTTGCTTACCATCCTGTACAGTCAGCCATGCAATTGCGCGTAGCCTGCAGCAGAAGTAACATGAATGAATAACTAACGGTTAAACAAGTGGAAGGTTTGCAGTTGGGTGATTAGTTGTTATCTCAGACGCCAGCTGAAAAATTTGGTAAAACAATGTTTACGACAGAATATTCAAATACCTTGGTTGCCCTATTCATGCAAATTAAAGAACAATTTGCATTGGAGTAAGGATTTGCTGCCAGATTAGGGATTTTAGATTACTTTGCAGCTCAAGATCTCACAAGAGATCCAAGTTCAATAGCAAGTGTGGCCCTACATTTTACCCACCTTGTGCCTGAAGATCAGCTGGAGGCTAGGTTATTTTCGGTCATTTTTCTGTCATAGACTGTATTTTCAAAATTGAAAACAAAATTAAGTCAATTCGGTCATAATATCGTAAAATATAAACTGGTGAGTGCGGTTACGGCAAATTTTAAAACTATTATGAGACAAATGACCAAAATGTTTCAGCAAAAATTAAAACAAGCAGACTGGAGGCCATACCAATAGTTTAAACATGTGTACTTGTCCAATACATCTATATGTCCCTGATTTCTGGTATTATCTGTGTTACATCAAATATGGCTTAGATAACTTAGAGTTTGGAATACTTTATGTTTTAATGACCTGATTTGCGGTTTGCCACATTCTACTGGATCACTAGAAAGAAAAATTTTACTTGTTAATCATGTTAAAACAAAACCAAACTCGCTAAAACCAAGACTATTAAGGAAAAGGCAAAACAAGCATTGTCAAGAAGCCCAGCAAAACGGGAAATGTACATCGAAGCCTGAAAAGTGAGAGATGTCAGTAACGGAATATGTCATCAGCTTTGTTAGTTTCAACATAAAATGTCTTAAGCAACAGAGAAAAGTGACCCGAATGTTAATTTTAACGCTGCAGACAAAAATTTAGAAGAGGAACTATAAGTAAATCAGTATTTTAATCCCCGTTTTACATCATGTATTTGCATTTATATGTCTTTTTGTACTTCTGTTTTTTTTTGGTAGATAAATGTTTTATTTTCATGAACAATCTGTTTTTTTTAGAAATTACAGAATGGGAGGCCTGTACGGTGGTAGCCGTTTGGCCGCATGCGACTGTTGAACGCAGACATCTTGGCCGGTAATGCAGCGAGACAGCGACTGGTAATAGCGGTAAGCCACGTAGGTTTACCAATGGTGGGTGAACTGCGACTCACCGACATATTTTGTGTGGCTCTTCCAGATAAATAGCAGTATCTTAAATCGACAGAGTTGTTACTTCATATTTAACGTTTGTTTCATTTATCAATGTGTTTACGCGAGCTCGTAATGCAGAGGCGGTTCCAGTCAGTAAACTTAGGGGAGGCCATTTCAGTAATATTTGCTAGTCAAGTCTCATACCGGCTTCGCTACTGTAAGAGAGAAGTATACTTCACAACACTGCTGTGACAAAACAGTGGACAGCAAAATTGCCTTATATCGCGAATGTTGTTTTCCGGATCGTACAAAATTATGGTGAATAAAGTTACTTTCGCAGGTTTAGGGGGGTGATCGCCCCCTGGATCTGCTCCTGTCGTAAGGTTAGTTACCAGAGAGTCTATGAGATTTGATAACTAATATAGTGAATCTAAAACTAAATCTGAGGTTAGGCTGCTTAAGTTCCCAGAACAAAATTCAATTTTTTCAACGACACATATTGTCAAAAGCATTCTGTCATTTTCCCAATGTCAGAATGAGAACGAATATTTTCGCGGAGAGGAAATTGCAGTACCACACAGTGGAAGAATACAAAAATTAATTGTAACACTACTGGAGGAGCTCCAAGCCAGATTTGACCATTTCCAAGAGTTAAACCATGCTTTGCATTACTTGTAGATCCATTCATCGTTAATGTAGTCAGTGATGGCTGTCCAGTTTGCCAACCGTTGGTCACAAACTTGTCTGCTGTGGAAATGAAACTGACTGGCTCTAAAAAAACTTTAGTCAATGCCACTCTGTAGTTAATTTCTGGCCACAGGTTCCAGAAAATACCCACAATTTAAAGGACCAGTGTACAATTCATTTCTGTATATAGCACGACATATTGCTGTCACATTTTTTCTCTGTAATGAAGTTCGTAAAATCAAACCATCGTGTATCCAGTGTTTTTCAATCGGGGTTCCGCGGAACCTAGGGATTCCGTGAGTGGCTGCCAGGGGTTCCGCCGAAACAGACCGAAACTGCATGGCACGAAATTCGTAACCACAATTCTATGCGGTTGTAGCTTGGATCATTGCATAGGGTTCCATGAGCAACGCAAACATATGCGGAAGGTTCCGCTGCATCAAAAAGGTTGAAAAACACTGGGGCGACCCTATAAAAATGAACACTTGGGATAATTAATTCGCACAGCTTTAACAACATTGTCCAGATTTTCGGGGACTGCAAAATTAAACAAAAACTGTAATATTGACAATTACTGTACATCCTTTAATGTAAAACTTGCGTTCTTTGCCGTATTCGTATAGGCACTACAAAGTGGTTATGCCCCCTGGTTTATACTATGTGTAAAGAAACATAAATGAAAAAGTGTTGACACTGCCAACAAAGCGCAATTAATGCTCCGTCTAAGTGCGCAACTGCGCAGTACCACGAGACCATTTGCGCAGTGAAATCCCATCCCGCGCACTTGCAACATTCAAAAAAATTGGAAAAAAAGGGAGACTATTTCAATTAAATATGTATTTTGTTCGTATTTTGATAAAATTTTACAGTTATTCTAATGATTCGCAAACTTTGTAATTGCTTTAGAACTCTGCTAACTGAGTCTTAAAATATACATTGTAAAATTTTCTTAGAGGGAAAACACTGTATGCAACTGTTGCCGTAACATTGGGCATTTTCTTTGTGGGGTAGAAAGGGTGAAGCGTTTTGTGCACGTCCATTTGCGTTGTATGGTCAACAACCTGAAAACGATAAGCAATGAGTCGACTTTGCCCCCCTGAAAAAATTTCTGCGGACGCCCATGCACGCAGGGGTTTAATGAATAGAGGCGCTTTCAGAAAATAATTTTGGCAATATGTCCAATCAACAAGATTGCAACGTTTACTGAAACGTTTGTGCGTTTACTGAAACGTTTGAAACTGACATAATCTTAGATCAGGGGTGTACAACCTTTTGCTATTGCCGGCCGCATTATTTTTGTTTATATGAAGTACGGCCGCCAACTCGCACAACGTACACTTATTGCTATGATTAGCCGTTACTGCCAAGTGCCAACCAACACAGAACACATTCAAACATAAATTGCGTATTCATTCTATAACTCTTTGTGACATCACCAACCAGATTATTACGCATCGTGTCTACTGATTTTTTGCGTTGCGTTTGTTTTGCTTCAATATACGCCAGCACGGCCGCCAAATCTTATATTTTAAATTACATGTGGACGGCCGCAAATTTACGAACGTGATTTGTTTCAAGTGGCCTGTTATGAACAAGCCTGTTTTGAACGAACACCTGTTGCTTCAACCCAGGGGCCGCGCAAACAGCTCTTCATTTCTGGGGGGGGGGGCATTTTCATAAAATTTCATTCGATGACGTCAACGTGCTTATTCGACCATGGTACAACTTTTTCCCAAACGGTCTCATATAATAATAATGTATTTTGCCCGTAGACATGAAGTCCATAGTGTACAAACACACACATTCTGCACAACGCTGGTTAATAAAAACAGACAAAACAGAACGTTTTACAACAGCGTTGGTGGCTGAATCACCGTTGTCAAGCGAAATTTCAAACTTCACGCCATATGCGCATGCACAGAGCAACATTCAAGCATATTAAATACGCTGAGAAAACTGATGATTAGGGCTTAGGATTTGGTCTTTAGGTAAGTGTGTCGTGTTAGGGTTTATGCTACAGTTAGAAAAAGAAAATAATTGAAGTCTAAGATTAAGTCCAATATTTTTCACTGGTTTTATTTATTCCCCTACTGTAGCTTGTTGTGGGTATCTGACATCTAACCAAAAAGTTTTAATTTGCAAAACACACATCAAAAAAGTAATCGCCAATCTTTATTCCTTTACTCTGAGAAGCAAAATAACTGACATAAAATAACGGGTCAAAAATTTCGCAGAGGTCAGAAATTTCGCTTGACACCGGGGTATAGAAATTCACTTAACAGAACGTTTTGTAGCGGCGTTGGAGGCCGAGCCTCAGGTTTACAGACGGATACTTAACACTATTTGTTCACTTGGTACAACACTACTGCAGAGTGGGACGATAATTCCTAGTGAAGCCCAGGTAAAGTACGAATGCATTGTGACATGCACACCCTCAAACGAACAAACACTGCAATGCACTCAGTCACAAAGTAAAATGCGGTTGTACTATTGAAAGAATAAGGAAGAACATAAACAATCTGACTGCGTCAAAGCATGCAACCATTGCGTTAGTAGACCTTCTGCATCTTTCGAGAAACAAGTGCATATTTTTTCTTATTACAGCCTCAAATGTAGGAATGTTACATTGAACCTGATGAGTCATGACAACCAGTGGCGTAACTGCCAGGGGGGCAAGGGGGTGAGCCACCCCCCTGGCAAGCCAAATGTAAAAACTGGTCCCCTCTAGTTGACATTTTTTGCGTTTTTCGAGGTGCTTTCGTTTGTTTTAGCTAGTTTAGACATCCACGACATCCAGAGATTCACTATCATTTTTTAACTTTTTTCTGAGTTTTGTCTAGTGGCCCCCTACGGTGACCAGTGGGCTCTCTTCACTATCCTCTGGCTCAAACCTTACCCCCCCTGGCTCAAACCTTTAGTTACGCCACTGATGACTACTAACACTCGCTCTTCAGGGCAGGTAGTATAGAGCTCTGCATCCAAAATTATAGGCCACACGCAATCTTTGCATGCATGACTTTCTGAAATTCCACCATGAATGTGATGCATACATGGGGGTAAAAAAGAAACGAAAAAGTACATTTTTAACTGCATTTGAACATCGGGAGAAGAGGCTCGCAGCTTGTTTGCTGCACAATATTTTTATCGCAGTTGTCTCTGATTGTCTTTGCCAACTGAGATCTCAGTAGCCTATCTAGTACAGCTCCCAGATATTTGTATTGGTTAACAGATTTTTTATTTTTACCACCCATGTGTCAGTAATGGGTTGACTGTGCTTTTTGCACTCAGCCTAAAACGTCATACAAACAGATTTACTGTAGTTGAAAATATTTCCATGTGATTCTGCAAAAGCCTGACACACAGATAAAAGTTCTCTTCGCAACATTTCCGAAAATAAGACCTTTTCAGTTTTAATCAAGATGCAGACAGAACGATCAGGACAGTAGAAATTATTATTCTGATAAAAACACCTCGTTACGTACTCAACTAGTGTAGTCATGGCTTTAGTGTGACAGATGTATAGGCTACTACAGTGGTAAATCTGCCTAATTTTCGTCTTGTTTTAGCAAATTCGTTCTAGCCCTATTCTTCTAGCATGTGCTTGGATTTCTATCACAAATGAAGATCCCAAACTGGAAAGATAGCCTATGTCAAGGGTGAGGGGATCTTTGAATGCTACTATTTCGGGCAAAGCACATCAGGTGTCTTGTGTCTTTGGCGCATAACGGATCAGGTGTGTTTGGGGCAAAAAGGCCTTATCTGGCATCCACGAGTTGTGTGAAAGTTTTCAGAAGCAAGTTTAAGGCTATGAGCTTTCAGGACTTGCACTGGTTGCAAAAGTTAGGATCCTGTAAAGCGTCATTTGGAGCCAAAGTGGTTTAGTAGGTAGGTGCGTTCAACACTTGACTAGCACTCATATGACACTTTACTAAACCTTTTTCCCATGCCGTGGTACTGGTATCAACCCAGAAAGACACTAAAACGTGAAACAGTCCTCAAACTAAATTTAGTTAAAAACTATCAGGTTTCGAAACGAAAATGCAGCTAAACAACGCTTTTTTAAGAAATGTACTACGTTAATAATGGTGATGCGCTTTGCCCCTAACAAAAATAATAATCAAAAGGTCATAGAAGAACAAGCGGTTTGACGAGGCACTAACTGCTACCTCAAGATTGCTCTTATCAATTTGAAAGTTCCAACAATTTGCACGGTTCAACAGTACCCTAATGTTATAACGTTTCATGAAGGCAAATTGAGGCCTGTCTAAGACAAAATACTACACGAACAGATAGACAAAAAGTGCCTTAAAAATACGAACATTTTAAACTATTTCCCAAGTTGACACTTCCAGCGTACTTGCGGTTGAATACCAATAATTTACGAAATTTTCGATCACATAACCTGTCTCAAGATAAATCTTGTGAGGAGATAATTAACGAGCAAGACAAAGAAAAATTCAAATAAGATTTCTTAAAAATGATTAGAATATAAAATTTCATCTTTATTCTTGGAAAGTTTCTACAAATGTCAAAATTGCTATACAACGTTTTAAAAATTTCGGGGGTGGCAAATGCCCCAAACGCCCCCCTGGTTGCGTGCCGGCTTCAACCTTCAACGTGTAAAGATCCGGTCAGGTTAACAGGAGATAACGAATACTCGTAGGTGGTGAAATCAGAATTTTGTGCAGAGTCTGTACAGAGTTAAATTGTCAGAAGTTTGAGAACATGAAAACTCAAATAAAAGTTTGTAGTTTTTTTCAAATGCGCCGAAGCTGCGAAACTGTCAGCGAACCTGAAATAACCAGTAGCAGTCGCTTCTGCTGAGTGTCTATGGAGTGTGCTTGATCATCCAGTGAGGGTGTAGCGCTTTGAAATGCATACAAAGCGGTGTCCATATACAACGCATCAGCGCCCAGTGTTGCTTCAAGCGTCAATTCTTTATCGGGATTTTGTGCAAACTTGTGTTGCTAAACTGTGTGCTCTTGCACTCAAACCGACTTGTTGATCCCGACCACAACGCTAATGATTACACAGCGTTGTAAACTTGGGATCAGTGCAGCTGACCGAAAACTAATCATTAATCAAACATAAACTTCGTGGGCAATTCCTTAATATTTGATCGTACATTACTGTAAATTGCATCAGTAAAGTCATTCCCGACATTTTTCACGAGTTCTTACAGGCTCTTCACTGGAAATTTGTTCTTGTGAACGTAAAGATCACGTAATACTAGTGACTACAGCTTAACATTTTCAGCTGATCGCTGAAAACTTTAAGTTTAGGCAGACATTATGCTGCAACAACAAATACTTTCTGTCGAACGCGATAATATTCGTTTTTGCTGCAGTTTTAGATATTTGGTTGAACGCATGTTACAAAGTCAGTTTTTGTTTTGAATTCAGCAGATTTTTTTAATTTTAGGCTTGCGTCAATTGTCGAGCTCAGGTTAGGTGGACTTCTATGCAGTGCAAAAAGTTGAAAAATTGAAACGTTGACTTTTGATGCAGGCCGAGATTTGAGGCATTTAGAAGTCGCTAGTGAAGGCAAGACTGGGAGTGATGAAGACTCTTCATGATATCTTGAAGTTATTTTCATACTTATTGCAATTATGTTCGAGCGATTTTGAATGTATGGGTGAAAATCGTTTTCAGGCAATATCTTTAGTTCTGATACCAGTTGTGGAGTCCTCAAGAGCAGAAATGCATTGATAGCTGCTTTCTAAATTCTTGTCATGCTTCTCAAACAGTTGCTAAATCTGTACAACCTCACTTCAGCAATAAGTATGAACAAGGGCGACGCGGTCAAATCAAATCACAAATAGTTTTAGTAGGAAATCGGTTCCACGTAATTTACGCAACTTCAGTCCTGTAAATTGCCCGCATAAATTTGCAAGTGAAATGATGAGAACCATTTTGCGAGTTGATGCCGAAATCTGGATATGTACTAGTCCGAATCATCGTCAAAGTTGTGTAAGCAGAGCACGGCAGGCAGATTCCTCGAAAGCTCTCAACAACCTTCTGTGGAGCCTTCAATTCTCGACGACACGGACAGGAAATACCGATGAACGCAGCTTTCCAGAAATAAGGACTGAAGATGTGTTAAATATTCTAAACTAGCAATAATAGCAAAGCCACCGCAGTGACCATACATCAAGCGAATCAGTCGCAATAATTTATTTGCACAAGGAAACTAGTTTCGTGTTCGACACATCTTCAGTCCTTATTCAAATAGAATCTTTTTTCTAGAAATCTTTTTTTAGAATCTTTTTCTATTTGAATAAGGACTGAAGATGTGTCGAACACGAAACTAGTTTCCTTGTGCAAATAAATGAAAAAAAAAATAACAAATCCATGGTACCAAATGTTTCACAATTGCTGACTAAAACCAAAACTTTTAAGCTAAACCAAAGCTTGACTTGCGCAGATTTTGGCATTTGCGTCGCGACTTGTGTGATATGTCATGAACAGTATGTTGGTCAAACTAGCAACAAATTTTCCAAAAGATGGTCAGCGCATCGCAGTAATTGGAACAAACAAGATTGTAAAACTGACAGTGACAAGGACCAGATGGCCTTGTCGC
>Ga0210059_1014218_pt1 | contig 11792 bp, 6 predicted proteins | sample Ectturendosymbi2_FD_188042 | JGI IMG/M metagenome (GOLD analysis project Ga0210059, IMG submission 188042) | Ecteinascidia turbinata endosymbiont from Florida, USA - Sample 2 (SPAdes) (version 2) | ecosystem: Host-associated > Tunicates > Ascidians > Unclassified | place: Key West, Florida... | reverse complement strand
CCTTCTGCAGTCGATGACGAATTGTCCTGGTTGAAACGTTGTGGAGAAGCTCAGAGTGCTTGCTTTTTAATTCAACGGCGGTTATAGATGGATATGATGTTACTTCACGCTTCAAAATCTTATCCGTTCTTGGCAAAGTCTTCTTAGGTGCGCCAGAGCCTGACTTCCTCTTCGGAACCATCCCGTGTGGCAATAACGCCGCTATCCTTTTTAATTGATAAATTGCCTCTCTTGAGACCCCAATATCTCTGGCTACAGCAATCACAGAATCTCCCTTCTTTAACAAAGTCAAGGCACGAGATTTTTCTTCCATTTGCATCTTCTTTCGACCCGTTTTAGTTTTTGAATAAATTTTGCAAGACCTTGAAACTTTGAGAAAATGAAATATGTTGTGCGATTTCACCGACCTTACTATTCATGAAGCTGTAAAGCAACACGAGGCACGCAGAGCAATGGTTTTGCGGTGAAGTGTAGCCAGACAGTAGCTTATGACGTAACTATAAGCGTTTTTGTGACGCAATGCTTTTGGCGGGAACAGTAAGCTAAGAACTTGTGCAGATTGTACATGTGAAGTTTTTTTTTGCCGACTGAATGTAAAGATTCTTTTTGCCGGCACTGTACAACATTTGACAATGTAAATAAGCATCTTCGTTCTTCAGAAAATTACAAAACCTCATTTTAAAAGTCATCGTTTTGAAAGGCACCTTTCAAATTAGAAATCTGCCCTTGTTATTGCAAGACTGTTCCAAAGTTAAACTTTAAGTTGTAATGATAAATTTTATGAAAATAGAGTGATTTTATGCACAATAAAATTGTCATTGCGCAGATTTCATACAGTAATTAGAATAGATTATTATCGTGTTGCGCAAGCCGGCATTCTGGCCTCTACCCTGGCTTGCGCAGCATTGGCAAACTGTATTAACCTGCTCTCTCGCAGTTCAGCTTTTCTGGTTAAGTCAATCGCTGATACTTCATATGCCAAACCTTTGCACAGTATTGCGGGATATGACCACGACGAATTTCACATGGTGTTAGCCGGTGCACCAGTATATCCTACTTTAAAATCACGCTTTGAGCTGCTGATTTCACGCCACATTGCAACGTCATAACTCGCCAGTCCATTGTGCTAGAGAGCTATGTAAACCCTCAAAAGATTCGGTGAATCATCTAGTTTGTAATGAAAAAAAATTGTTGGCTTTGAGTTTCGGGATTTTTGTGTTGACGTCATGAGTGGGGTAGGTTTTTGGCCATTTTGACTCCGGTTACCTGACCTTGGGCCCAGCCGCTAGATGGAAGTATTTCGCTCAATTTTTATTGGAAACTTTATTGGAAACTAACTTTTATGGAATTGATTTTACTATGCATCATTTTTAGTTATATATATACCGTATTTATTCAATTGTAATCTGCGTCTTAAAATTATTTTCATGCTTTTGTGCGGCTTACAGTGAAGGGCGGCGTAAATGTTTCTTTAACTTGTTGAAAGGTCTAAATAATGCTCAATCTCCTTTTCTACATTTTGTTGACCAAGAGGGATTATGATGAACAGAAGAAAGTTGCAATGGCGTAAGCATTATTGCCAGGATTTCCAATTAAATGCGAAATGTGCTAGTACTCAACAGTGTCTCAGAGGTTTAGATAACCTATGTTCGAGCATGACTTACTATCAAGGGCGACTTTCATTATACAATGTTTGAACACCATTTTGTGCTGCTTAATACCAGGGGCGGCTAACAATCGAATAAATATGGCAATGTTGAAGTGAGTGTCTGATCATTCTGAAGAAGTTTTTGGCTCCTGTATTAATACAGAGACCATTTGCGGTTAATTTGAAACAAACTAATTAAACGAACTCAAATGCACAACGAATTTAACACCAGAAGCGAAAGTAACTTGAAAAGGGAAACACGTCGGAGTAATACAAACATTTAAAGGAATTAAAAACACTCAAAGCAAGAAATAAAGAGGTCAAACTCAGGAGTGCAAAAAATTGCATTTTACGTCAACCTTCCGAGGGGCACAAAGCTTGGAAAATCTAAAAACCTGGCATAGTTTTATGTCAATGGCAATTTTGTGAAAAACTCGATGCTAAATATGGAGCCCTACAATTTTAGTATTTCACAAATGAGTACTGCAAAACTGTTTGAAACTGGTTCAAAATTCAATGCGTTTCTAGTTGTTACATTCTACAAGACATTTGAAAACTGTCGTGTAATACAGAATATTGCTTCTCTTGCAAAAGTTTGCGTGCTTGAAAGAAAAACTTTGGAGCAGTTTCAAATTGCTGTCGCTGATGTCTGCATGAAAAGAGGTTCGAGGAAGAAAATTGTATTTGAGTCACTGTTGATATTATTTCTTAAGATCTGAAGAAACATGATGAAACATTCTGATAAAATTGAGATTTCAGAAATGAAACGTTCGTCAAGAAAATTATTTTTACTGCTCAGTTCTTCAGTGATGCAACTCTTCTGCCGAAGCTATTCTATCAATTTGCACCGATATTTTCTGCAGTGCCACCGAGAAAAATATTCTTGAAATCAAACTTTCGTGAACGGTCAGTACCACAGGTTGGACATGCTTGCAGAGTGGTGAGCACAGACAAAACTTCACTGAGCTTTTTCATAGCGGAATACCGCGGTCAAGGCAGCGATGAATCACAAAAGTAAATTACTAAACTAGACCTCTTTTGATTAATTTGAATTAACAAATGGCAAAAGAAATGTTGCGGTGTATCTGCAACAGATGAAAACGCAGTCTTGTCAGTGCACATATTTTCAGTTTTTCACTCTCGGCCTCAATAGAAATAGACGGAAATCTGATAAGAGCAACTGAAAACGTCTTGTAATTGTTTCAAACATGCCCTCTGACAACAAAGATCCACTCGGTATTGCTTTCGCCTACAACAAATTAAAACCTTCTCGCATCTGTTGTGTCTAAATTGTGTTCTGCATTCAAAGCTGCACACAACGCAGTGAAGCAGATGTAATGTTCAATTTGTTGCGGCTATTTATAAGTAAATATAAAAAAAATAAACTCAAACCCACTGCCTCAGACAAAAGGTTTTTCCATTATTTTGGAAAGAATGAAAGATTGAGCTGAAACCAAACCTGTCCTGAACGTTCAAAATATTACCGATAACTGGTGGCGAGGAGAAACACCTTAAAAGTAGATGGTATAATGAGTAATCCGATTCGAACAGAACATGTTTCATCATGAATATTTGTTGAAAGTATTTTGTGTGTCAGTGCTTTTCCGAGTCATCGAAAACAATATTTTCATTTTAGATTTTCACTCGTATAAATTCGAGTGCGCAATCGTTTTTTCTATTCTTTCAGGTAATCAACTAAAAAATTGTTTGCCATTCTGCTGCACTCAATTGTTTGATCCTCTTCCTCAGCACATATTTACATTTCTACCAACGTTTGTGTTTCCCCTTTCCAACGACCACCCACGACTTCTCCCTTGACTGAGTCAGGCAACCTTACGGCTTCAAGGTCACCTTTCTGTTTGTGGTTTTCCTTCCATCATGGTTGGGTCACCAACACGTTGCGCGAAGTTGTGCCTTCGCTGATCCGTACTTGGTGTCAGGTAGTTTTTCAACCACAGTCAAATCGTCAGTGTGAGAACGGCCTATTTTCCACTTGTCTTTATGTCGCAGCTTGTGTTTTGGTTCAGTACAGACTTAAAATTCGCTTGATTTTTCTTGTCTTGATTTAATTTTAAGCATTTCACTTTCAAAATTTTGTTTACAGATTTTTGATCTGAAGATGAGTACGTTTATACGACTTCGATTTCCTGTAAATAAAAGCTTTTCACAAATATTTCACTGCGTGATTTTGCGGAGACTGTTTACTTGAATACAGATATATGCAAATCCGAATCACAGCATAATTATCACAAAAGAGCTCAATGTGCTGATGCCTCTAGACTACAGCTTGCAGCAAAATTAGAGCTTTAATTGTCTTTACATAAAGCAAGTTATGTTTTACAAATTATACAATTCACATTTTCATTTACAAACGTCAAACGTTCAAATGGTCGTGTACAACTTCCGCAAACGTTTATTTTTGGAAGGTGCTTTTCACCATTCCGACTTTTAAATCAGGGTATGCTACAAATGGATCTCCATATTTTAGAAAACAGATCATGGCAATTTTCTATTTTTAACTATAAAAAGGTTAATATTATAGCATACTTCTTCGTGGTTTGAGCCAGCTGTTGCTATCCTTTGCTTGGCCGCACTAGACCTCTGGGCAGGCGTTGAGCAGCCAATCGATTGTCTCAACATCTAGAACCGTCAGGCCGTGCAGTTCAGGAGGAGGTGGATGGATCGGACATTGGAGGACAACATGGTCCGGCAGTTTGTTCGTCAGCGCCACACTCACAGGCCACAGAGAGGACCATACCCCATTTTACAGGCAGGAACGGAAACGTCCGAAACCGATGCGAATGCGGTTAAGTCGGACTCAGGCTGTTCTTGGCAGGGCCATTCCAGGATGGTGGGCGCCGATGTCAGATATGAACGTACGGAGTCTCGTAGTGTTGTCCAATCACTGCACATTCCATCGGTGATCCGCCCAGTGCACCATGCATATGTTGCTGTCGTCAGATGAACTGATGAGTTTTTGTGCGGCGGGTAAAAATGGGTGTCTCAATTTGAGATGCCGTGCATTCCTACTTGTTGGACAGGTGAACCCTGAATGGAGCAGATGTCTAAGCTGCATGGCAAGGCGTGCTAGAGAAAGTGTCGTTCTTTTGTGACGAAGGTCAGCACTTTGGATGCCTGCAAGGATAGGAAGGTTGTCCACTGGTGTAGGACGCAGGCATCCAGTTACAATTCGCAAGGCATCGTTGATGGTACAGGGTAAATGCGGCGGGTGTGAGAACTACAGAACCAGGCAGAAACGCAGTACTCTGCTGTTGAATGGACCAGGGTTGAACTGACTGATCGCAACGTTGTAAGTGACTTGAGGTGTCGGCATGGACATCCGCAGGGGGGGGATAAAACCAACATTTCCCTCCGCTGAAATTTGGGACTAAGTACCAACAGTTTTTGAAATATCTGTTGTCAGCACCTTAATTCCCATTAATTGATTTACTTCTTGCAATGACCATTTATTTGTCGAGATGACCCACCCAGTGCACAAGAGCCAGGTTTTCACTCTTCTGGTGTGATGCAATGATAAGCTTGCAGTTCACTAATTTCCGCTCCTTGGCCTGCAGAGGTAGGCTGCGAAACTTGCGAAAGGATTTTTCTACGGCTAATCCTTATTGCGTAACATTAACATAGCATCAAATCTTCAAACGTTCACTTCAAGTCACGGTAGTAGGCTTTTTATTGCATGTGACTGTTGAACGCAGACGTGCAGGCAGGTAATGCAGCAAGAAAGTGACTGCTGATAGCGGTTAACGGTTAGCCACGTAGTTTTATACAAGGGGTGACCCTTGCGACTTGCGAGCAGTATACCTGCGGCTTGCGAGCAGTATGCGGCTATTTTCCCGGTTTCATGCGGCTCTTACGTAATACCAGAAGTCCCACTAAACACGCATAACAATAAATGTCTTGTAAAGTTCTGTCGTAGTCATGTTGGTGTGTGATATTTACTACAATTGTAGCTGAGAAAAGGAATGTGTGTCAGTGAGGAAGGGATGGGGTGATTTTCATGTGTGCCCATGTGTATGATGTGGCGGTAACACTTTGCCGTAACACATTAAAGAAATGTAACTGTTGGTCTCTGACTCGTTGTCAACCCTGTTTTGTACTGTGTGAAAAGAAGCATGTACGAAAATGTAGCAGTGCTTCCACAAGTTCGAAAATTGCATTGTTGATGTGAGACTGTGAGTGTGATCAATGTGTCTGAGTGAATAGATTGATCCAGGGGTGGGCTATTAATTTGGCTTGGGGGCCATTTGTAGAAGGCGCTTTTAGTGGAGGGAGTACATCCTAATCATCAGAAGAATCCCTCAGCGGACTTCTGACATCTAGCGGATGCAAACTAAATTTATGTAATTTGGACCACCGCCACCTAGGGGATGTCAGGATGTTTCAAGCTGCCATACCCAGTCCAACGATAGCTCTTGAATGAACGAGAGAAGCAGACACTAAGCAAACAATGTCCTTTCTCCTTTAGTGCGTCTGGTACTGATTGAATGATGTGTTGGAAGTTATTTGTCTCTTGTGGTTTCATGCTTGAGTGGTGGAAGTGCAGTGGAGCCCTGGAGGTTAGCTGTAGCAACTCAAATAGCGAAGTTGCTTGAAAGCTGTCAGTGCGTTTTCGCTAATAGCTGGTGATATTTGATCTGCGTGCACTGTGCACAATACGGGGCTCGTATACAAGCAGACGTGGCCGACTAAGTACAATGGTCATTGCACAAAAGCTCCATAAGGAACCTCATTTCATAGCTGAATTTCCTATGGGTCACAACAAAATATGCACTGATTACAACAGAAAGCAACATCAAAAAGCAACTTTGTTGCACTGTGATACCAGTAATAATTTGCAAGGATTGCATTTCGGTGATTTTTGCAAAAATACCACACTGTTTAATAGCAAAATGAAATGAAACCTACGCTTTCACTGTCATTGAAAAATACATGCACTTTTTATTCTGTCCTGATTTTCTGTTTGAAGCTGGTGATTGCTTGAATTTGTGTTTGTCTTTCCTTGTGCAATGTGTAAATGTACATGTCTATAGTTTAAAACAAGTGCTTGGCTTACCAAAGAACAATTATCATTTCATGTCTTTGCTTTTCAAAAATTTTGATGCTTAGAAAAGTAAGAAGAATTTCTAAGTGTGGACAAGATTTCGTTACTTTTCGTCCTGTACCTCATGACACGAATGAAAAACGTAAAATATTAATGCAGATTCAGATAGAGTAGCTCGCACAAAGTAGAACAAGTTACATATTTTAAGTTCTATGATAAACTAAGTGCTTCAAAAGTTACGAACGATCAAAGAAGGAGTGTAACCAAATGCAAATGCGACGTGTCGCGACGCATTACGACAAAGCAGACCTTTTTGACACCATCCGTAGGATGCTTACAGACTGCTAAGGGTGGGAAATAGAAGCAAGTCTCGGTTCAAGCTTGGGGCTAAGTTACAGGAAATTTCAGTATTGTTGATTTTTCCTCAATGTTTCAGCGGGCAATTGACAACGCTGAAGCGGACCGCATATGGCCCGCGGTTCACCAATCCCTGGCTTAACCAAACTACGCTTATTCAGGCTTCTTTTGACATAGTATTAGACTATGTGACTTGTTGGAATACGTCGTATCCTTTCAGGTTTAGATTTGGTTGCTGAGTGAGTGCCCAGACGTTTGCAGCTCTTGCCAAAACTCCAGATGCTTGCAGCGCTTACTTCGAAGTGACGCTGACAAGTCTTGCTAGATAAATTAAAGTCATAATTTGTAGTTTCTTTAGAGACCAGCCAAATGCTTCTTTTAAAAGAAGCGCCCTGCTTTGAAAATCTGGAGATAGGTTGTTTTGTAAATTATCGTAAATCATAATATACTTGGCGATTGCTGCCAAAGAAGCGCATTTTTGTGACTGTGGCCGCAACATGTGGCATTTCTTTGGTGTAGAAAGGGTAAAGTGTTTTGTGAAAGTGCATTTGCATTGCATTGTCAGCAACCTGAAAAGTATAAGCAAAAGGTCGACGTTGTCTCCCCTGGAAAAAATTCCCATCGTGGAAAGTACATACTTGAATCTCTCACAGGCTATCTTTTCTCTCAAATGCTGCCTACTTTTTCCAGCTAAACATTTCACTAGTTCTCTCGAATGTTAGCTGCTATCTCGAATGCTTAGTGAACTACCACGGTTATCCAGAGAAGGTTATATCGATTCATCCATCTTTAGGTGGTCAGCAACAATGCTTGACCGGTTCCATGAGAAAAGTCATCAGTGTAACGCTTTTATCGTCTCCACTTCAGCGGTTGCCACACGAGCGTTTGTCCACAAATCACAACCGTCACCAGCACTTCACACCAAGCCTAAGGAAAGCTTCAGCTACAGGCTTTATTTTTTGGGGGGCAACCTACTAATCCGATCTGTTGCCTTGGCTTAGGAGATGCCTAATGATATCATCTTCATTTAACAGCGTCGCCTGTGGGCATCCTTACTTATAAGGTTTATGCTTGAGTAAAGGGATTGGTCCGTTTTGATGCACTACTGGTCTGATTTGATGCCATGAAACATTCATAAGTTATTAAAAGTACATAAACACGTACTAATCAATCTGTTTTTCATAAAGATTTGTTTGGATCTGAAAAAACTCTGAAGCCACCTCATCAAGTATTCTTTGTCTCTGATACGTTAAACGTTGAACGTTACTATTGTTTGTGTTCACTTTGAAATACGCTGAAAGTGGACATCAAACTCAATGGACGACGAAACTTCTGCCGGAAACATTTTTCCTGATCAGACTACTTTTATTATTTAAACGCCTTTGCGCTGACAAACAAAGCAGCGTGTCATTATAAAGAGACGCCTGCTGTCCCAACCGTGAAGAATAGCGCCATTCGGGGAAAGCTCAAATATGCCTTAAAACGCCTGAGTAGGGGAAGGTAACATGACACACTTTTGACATTTTTGGCTGTCATTAGAAAATGTTTTGGTGTATGTAGACGGTTACAGGTGCAAATGAAATTCCGGACCTTACCTCACTTTCTGAAACCTATTTAGCCTTCTACGTCGAACTTTGTGTTGTATATTTACAATTGAGAAACGCCACTTCATGGCATCAATTTACCTTCCAGAGAAGGTAGATTGATACATCAAAAAGCTAATTTGATACAGTACAAAGCTAAGCTTAATATTTATTACACGGAGTTGAACAGAACCAATTCATGGAACCGTCTTGTTTTTCTCGAACTGGAATCAAACCCGACCCTTTTAAACCTTGTTGTTGAACCTGAACCACGTTTTTTTTAATAGAAAATCAAGCCAGAAAGTGACCAAAATTAGGGGCCAAACCAGTTAGTTTAATTCACAAAGGAATGAACCCAAACCATTAATTTTGATTTTGCTGATTCCAGTTGAACTTTGTTTTTGTGAACTAACTTACATTATATTTACGCAGCACATGTCAAACTGAAGTTTTCTTCAAGAAAAAGTTTATGCTATGCTTTGTACAAATGTAATTCAGTAAGAACACACAAAATCAATGGCTTGTCTTGTCGCAAATAAACAACAGAAAATGGCAACATCAGTTTAGTTCAGCATCAACTGCAACACGATTTTTTGGGGGAATGCACGGTTGTGACACCAGTATCAACTACGTTGTAAATGCGATCTGGTGTAAACTGGTGTTTATCTAATACACTAGCATGATTTTCAAAATATTCCTTGACTGTGTGTTTGTTGAATTCCGTAGCACGGCCAATTGATGTTGCTTCATGAGATCTGATAGACAAGTTGTGTCTTTTCTTGAAGCCAAACCACCACCACTGTTTGTCAGCTTTTTTATTCTTATGCCAAGAATTCGAAACACTTCAGCAAACTCGTATTCTAGCTGCTTTCATTTTTCCAACGGCAAACCATAATACATATCTGCTGAGTAGTTTATGTGACTCGCAAGGTCTTATTCCATGTCTGCTGGAATTATTCCATGGCGAAGACTTGTGGAAGTATATCCAACTGCACAATCTGGATCTGCCTGCGTCTTCATATAGCGCAAAAGTGTCATTTTGTCAACCCCAAAATTGTCAGCAGCTTTTTGGTATGATAGTCCTTCATCACTGACGTGTTTTTCCGCTCTTTCAAGGACATCTGCTTGTGACTGGACGTATCGATTTGTCTTACGTACATATTTCGTAGGCATATCCACTACTTGCAAGTTTGTATTCAATACTGTGATTGATTAGTGCTAGCAATAACCTAAAATATAGCTACAGGATACATCACAACTCACAATTTACAAGTAGGCTACAATATCTTATCAAAGATAAAATTGATATGTTGGAAATGGTAGAGAAAATGTAACTAAACCTGTTGCAAGAATTTAGCTTACCGTACTTTATACTATTTCGTGTGGTGATGTCACTATTCCAACTTAATCACTTCTTACTCGACCGCATACGAACTGTTTACATAACTCAATATGATCATTGCAAGTTTATAGAAAACTTGTTCATTCAATCAGACTATTCATTAAATTTAGATAGATCTATTCTAAATCGCGGAAGGTAGTTTAATACAGCGTATCAAACTGCCTTTTTACATTGCAGCAAATTACGCTACTTTGCAATTTTCATAAAAATCGATGGCTGTTGAATTAGAAACATGACAGCGAAAAAGAAAGTTATCAAGAATTGAAGACTCATCTACACCTTAAAAGTTAATTACACTTTCATCGCTCTACTGCTTCTCTTAAATTTTCTAGACGGAGCAAACCATCAACCAAAAAGTTTACAAAAAATATTAAAACAGTAACTTCAGTTACTTTGAACCTCTAAAAGTGCCATGTGCCCTGTGGAATTAACCCGGATGTACTTCTTTGGTCTTTCCACCAATTCATGGCAATAAATCCAACAAATGTCTTTTCTAGAATATTGAAACGAGTGTGTATCTAATTACCTTCCGTGTCAAATTACCTTCCCTTCCCCTATCTAAAGTGGAATATACGCCTATGTGGACGGCACAAGGGACCTATCCATGAGACTGGAAACCGCATAAAGGACATATCTATAGGACTGGAGTGCTGATTTGGATAATTCATTGCTGCTATAACGTTTAGATTTCCTGGAAAATTATGCAAATAACAGTTTTGAAGATATTGTATTTATTTGCGCAGCGTTACGTTATGCAGCACCAGACAATAGACAAGTACCACAATGGTGATTTTCTGTGTTTGGGGAATTAACATAAAAGGAACCATTTCCATCATCACACCAGCATATTGTTACGGCAGTGCGTGCAAAAATTATTTTGTGATTGTAACTGACACTGTTTCATTAATACAGAGTTTGTCTCAAAACAGTACAAAGTTATGAACGACAGAATTATTCTTTTTCGTTTCTTTAATTGTTTTATGATCTGATAAGGTTTCAGTGTTTGATTCTATCAAAACCTAATTGGATTGTTCACAAAAGAACTGCCAAATATATTTTCTGAATTGCAACAGCTTTTTATCTTCAGCAAGGAAAACTGATGGCGACGGAACTGTCCACGTCAGAGACAATTCTTGCAACATTCAACTTCACGTCACCAAATCTTACGCTGCAGTAAGAGAGCTGGCACTTTCAATTGTGAGATTTCTTGAACAAAATTGTGACTAGCTCCCGAACGTTAAAACGTTGACTTTTACTATTTAGAAATGTCAATGTTTATTATACGAACTACCAAATGTGTTGATAGCAGCTATTGCGCAATTTCATGCATCCAATCCTTTGATCAAGCATTCCTTTTCTCAGACTACCCTTTAATGCCCACGAGAGCCAATATATTGGCCCTAGGTTTTTTGGTTATAACTCGCCAGCCACAATAGTTAGAGAGTTGCTCAAACGCTTTACAGATGCGGGAAGTCTTCTTGGTTCTATTTAAAAAAAAATTTTTTGATTCGGGTGAGGGGTTCGCCTGGGAGAGGCTCGCAAAGTGGGGGCGTTTTCGGTTTTTTGACCAAATTCGACGGGCCCTGGACGCCAATCCCATGCGCCAAATATTTGGATCAAACTATTTTTGAAAACTAGATGATCTCCCGCGTTGATAGAGCCCTTGCTTGACCTTCTAGCATGTCTGGAACCAAAGTTATGGCCCAAAAACCCCATTTTACCCCCAAAATCAGAAAATTGCAG
>Ga0210059_1014217_pt1 | contig 11794 bp, 9 predicted proteins | sample Ectturendosymbi2_FD_188042 | JGI IMG/M metagenome (GOLD analysis project Ga0210059, IMG submission 188042) | Ecteinascidia turbinata endosymbiont from Florida, USA - Sample 2 (SPAdes) (version 2) | ecosystem: Host-associated > Tunicates > Ascidians > Unclassified | place: Key West, Florida... | reverse complement strand
TGAACTTTGAAATGTTTTGTACTTTCGTATAAAAGCAACGCCACGAAACTTTCGTGGTTCGTTTATTTTGAACAAATGAAAAATTCCCGCGGGTTAGTTGTTGTTACTGAAAACTTGCAAAAGGGAAGTGGATGCTTGCTGCAACTGTTATAGCTGGTTTGTGTTTTCGCAAAATGATGCATAGTGCGTTGGCGATATGTTTCGTAAGTTTTTTATAGATCCTAGACCTGTGACATTGCATACAGTTTTTGAAAAAATTGTTTCAACACAGCGAGCAGGTGTCGGAGAGGTGCGGTTAGTTATCGACGTGCGCAGTCAATGGCATCTGACGCTGAAACATTCCCAGTTTTTGAATAAAATAGTTTAAGATACGACAGTTCAAGATGTTCAAGCGACGGTTGCACCCTCGGTCAGTTGCGCGAACGAGAAATAGTGACTGGCGAAATTAAGCTGCTGATCAGATGATGCGCGTCTAGCATTTGATTTTAAACGCTTTCTACTTTCGAATAAATAAATCGTAAGAAAACGAAATGTTGACGATGATATGAAACAAACAGGCGAGTTTTGTGAATACTGTGTTGCGCGGAATCACACGATCGTACAAGATTTGTTCAGAACAAGGAAAGTTGAATGATTACTTACTGTTAAGTGATTTGCGCTTTAGATTAAAGCAGTCGTAATGAGTAATTGAACAAATCTGTCACACTCCGGTTAGTTTCGTTCATTAAATCGTCCAGAATCAACAGGGTGCTTTGTGTTCCGTCAACGTTTTCTCGCTCGCTGAGGGAGCCCTTCAATAAATTCCACGTTTGGAACAGAATCAAAACGACGCTGCCACTCGCCGTAACACCAAACGATTCTTTGCGGCGAAGGTGTCGTCATTTGTTTCACATGCTGAATAAATTTTGCCCCAAACTCGGTTTTTCCGCAGCTGGTTGGTCCTGCAACAACGCACGTGAACAGGTGCTGGACACGCTCGTCCATCTTTCTTTAAACTAAACGCACATCAACGCAGATCAAGGGTTTTATGCAAATTGACTTTTTTCGTTTCACACGACCACGCATCAAAGTGAAGTGTGAGACCGCGGTGAGAAGACAGCACTTGGTAGATTGCGTACTGCAATGGAGATGGGTAAAATGTGGCTGGTGCGGAGTAAAAATTCTGTTGCATCATCTTCTGTGTTCACGCTGGTTTTACTTTTCGATCTATCTTTTTTCTGTTGCATAATGACGAGCCCGTGACGAAACCGCAATCAACAACGCAGGATGTAATCGGGAGACGCGGTCAGACTCACCCTCGCAATGAATCGCTGCATATATTGTGACGTAAACGTAGTGTTGCACCATCATCTGTCGTGACATCGCAGGTGATGAAACTGGGACCGGCCGAGGTTAGTCGGAGACAGCGATGTAGATGTTTGTTTATCGAATTAAAACTGACACGTTTGGGCATGCCGTATTACAACACCGTCAGTGACAGGTTAGTGCGCAGACGGCATATTTGTTTAAAACTTGCCATACATTTTCACCGCGCATATCCGGTTGGGGTGAGGCTGGCATATTTGTCTGACACGTTTGGGCGTGCCTTTTGGCAACACAATCGGTGACAGGTCGGTGCACAGGTGGCGTATTTGTTTATCGGATTAAAAGTTGCCATACATTTCCGCCATCCACTTGGGGTACAGGTGGCGTATTAGATTAAAACCTGTCACATCTTTTCACCATGCTAGGGTTAGCATGAAAAAAAATTAAGGTTAGCATGAAGAAAATTAAAATTAGCATGAAAAAATTAGGGTTAGCATGAAGAAAATTAAGGTAAAATGAAAAATTAGGGTTAGCATGGAAAGTTAGGTTTAGGGTTGGGTGCTCTTGCTGCTCCGGCTGCTCCCACTGAAAACCGTACAATGCCCACCCTGACCCTCTCCCTTTACTACTCTACAGCTTCTCATCATGTCTTTACACCTTCTAAAGTCACGCTATCAAAACCAAAAAATACTCCAGTTTACACAATTGTGCAGTATGTGCACTGAACACAACATGCCAAGGACAATTAGCAATGTGGAACTGATTCAGATATTAATACTGCAGCTTTTTGTGCAGTGCAATAGATAGTACAGCTGCCACTGTTCACAAAAACTTCACTTCACAGCATCAATTTGAAACATTAAAATTTGGCAGGATGCAACAGTGAAATTCATTGTATGAAACAAATGGAAAATATGAAAACCTAAACAGCATGAAATCACTGCTACAATACTACCACACAAAATGTTGCAGCTGCAGTTACTTGGTTAATTGTATTTATGAATACTTCACAGCAACAGATTCACACTTGTAAAGCTCACAACATCGAGCAAATTTGAGACACGAAAACTTTGCAGTATCATATCACAGCTACACCACATTACAACCACAAAACAATTTGCAGCGGCACATTGATAAAGTACTACTTGCAACAATGATAACTTCAGAGTATTGAAACTAACCTACATTATAGGCTTAGAAAAGCAAATCAAACCTACATTGTAGACTTAGAAAAGCATGAAAGCAACAAATAGAGCCTTGAAAACTTCACAACATGAAACAAACCTGAAACATGAAAAAGTCTCGTGCAAAGCGATCAATTACCCTTTCAATAAAACCTTGCTTGTCTTTGCTGAATATTTCGCGGCATACGCTCATCATAAAAAACGAACAAGCGTTCAGTTTCACACAAACAATGGATGTCTCAAACTTGTGGAAGCATTGCCACAGATTCACTCATTGTTCTTTTCACACAGTAAAAAATTACGTGGCTTGCCAGTTGCCGCTATCATCGACCACTACCTCGATGCATCAGGCCTACCTGCCAAGATGTCTGCGTTCAACAGTCACAAGCGGTAAACGCTTACCAGTGTTGCCAGATGCTGGTTGAAAAGCCAGCCCAATGTCCTCATAAAACAAGCCCAAAACCAGCCCAAATTACTCCAAACTAGCCCAAATTACAGCCCAAAATTTGCGATAGAACTAGCAGTTTGCAGTGAAAGTAGGCTAACCACCATTATCTTGTTGCAGTTTTTGTGCAGCACACAACTCTCCTTTCTTACAAAGCAACCTCAAACATACAAAATAACAACAGGTAGTGACATCACAACGACAATCAAACTGTCATTAATAATACCGCACATTGCAGTCGAAATAAAATGTTAACAGCAGCATAACCTGGTGCATATTATATCAAGCATGTGCTTTAAGGAATAGAAGAGAAAAAGCTTCCTGTTTTCTTTTTCTTTTGCAACTTGAAAATGCAACTTCAAACTAAGAAAGAATACGTTTGATCTGATATACTGCCTAGTAATTCTAAGGTGATGCAGGCTTACATCATTTATGCTAGAATGGCAAGCAATATGTGCAAGCCCGCAACCAGCTTGAGACACCAGGCGGGGCGAAGAGTTTTCTGAGAGAAGCCCGAATTTTTTAAACTATGCCTAATAGTTTCACACTACGTCCAACACATATTTCCAGGGGGGACAAAAATATTTTGCAAGGGTCGCTTCGCCACCCTGGTTAGGGCCTGAATATGTGCAGCGATTTGTAGGCTTAATCTCAAATCTGCAGATTAGTATTACGGCCCTGGTATAGCCAGCATGAAACAGACTACATACAGATGAAAATGAGCCGAATTTTTAATGTGCTTAGCAGTTGTAGAATGATTCTTTGAAAATTAAATCAATGTAATGCCCTCCTATTTCAAATCAGCATTTTTACAAGAAGTATTTTCATCTGTAACCTAACGTGTGTTTTGTATCCAGCCTTTCAACTTGAGATCCTTTTCTGGCTTTTCGCAATAGGCGCATCGCTTTCATACTGGGCCCATCAACTCAAAGCTTTACATCAAATCCTTCAGAAAACTCTGATACTTGTACACAGCTGTTCAAGTATATCACCAGTGTAGTGTCAGCAAAAGCACAAGTTTAGCAATACCGTACACTCTCTCCGCACAAACGAACATAGCGAGTTGCGCTGTGGGATTTTTTTCCTATTGTTACTACGTCTTGCATGCGTACAAGCTTCACTCGTGGTATCGTTTACTAACCACAGTAATGGACTGCACGATGTGACCACAAAATCACCACGTCCTTGTCCACAAACTTAAGCCTGAATGAGATCAACACCGTTGACCACTGCGATCACACACACACGATCACGTGATCTCGAAGCTTCATCCATTTATTGGATCTCACATCAAGAGAACAGAGACGAACGAAAAAGGCTGGCGATCACATTATTTCAAGTAAAAACAAACCTCACTACCTTAGCAGAATTGACAAAACCTATACTCTTTGATAGAAAAATCTTTCGAAAAAACAGCCCAAAAAAATGCATGCACTTTGATAAAACTAGCCCAAAAAAACGCAACCCGCAACAGCAAAAAAAATCCCGCAACGCAACGAAACAACCAGCCCAATTGTGCGAAAAAAACGCCCAACTGGCAACACTGACGCTAACTGCGGTAAATTGAAGTAAAGCTTTCAGGATTAGTTGCCACGTCATTCATCAAAACACCTTCATCATCACCTTCATCAAAATATACTTTATCTTCTTTATGACACTTTAAATTGGGCAACATCAGGACTAGGTACAACCACCTAGTTTCAATCATTCGGAATTTTTATTATGACGCAACGAAGCTGCTTCAAGCTGATAAATGAGTTAAAATAGGTGAAGCTTAAATGATTTGCTTCTGTGCTTTGTGAGCGCGTTAGGCTAAATCAGTGGTTATCAACCGCCGGCCCAGGGACCGGTACCGGTCGCCATAGATTTTTTGCCGGTCCGCAAACCAAACTACATTTTAAAATGGTTAGCGTTCATGTCGAATTCGGTAAAATCCTGGTAAATGTGGCTTGCGATTGAGTAGACTGGATAGTTCAGTTTCGCGTATACTCGGCTTTTGTACTCCTTCCTGAGTGTCACGAGTTGTCTGTGCTCTGTGGCTCGCGCATCTCTGCGCGCTTGAACCGTGGGCCACGCGTCTACTTTCGCAGTGAATGACGCCACTGATGCGAATCAATGGCAGCACCGGGCGTGAACCGTTTCCTTGCACCCGACCAGTAACGCCGAGCACGAAGCTGCATAAGACGCGAACACCGTTTTTGAAGTCTTCGGTATGACCGACAAGGAGTCGAATTCAGCTTTGGTGGCGCGTGCTCAACCAACTGTACCACTTTACCGGTTTAGACTCGATATTACGACGCAAAATAAAATTATTGTGCAGTTTCATAATTATTACCTTGAACTTCGTACTACGCTACAGGAAGTAGCTGTATCAGAAGATTTAAATGCAATCTGACAACGCAACAGGGAATTTTGCACTTTTTTAACAAAGACAAATTTCAGCTTGCAGAAAAGAACAACTGTCAAAGTGGTGATGAAGCAAGTGCCAGTACTTCATTACAACCACCTGCACAAAGAGTTTGTGGAGACATGTTGATAGTAGCAGGACGAACTAAAAAATGAAAGGGAGATATTTTCAGACAATATGATAAAAATAGTTGGACTTGACTTCACTGTAGCTGGATGTAGTGAACAGCCGCTGAAGCTGTTATGTTCAGTATGATCCCAAATTCTCTAAAACGATGCAATTATGCATGCAGCCTTCCACATTTGCTAGTCACTTTTATTTGAAGCAGGGATGAGCAGAGAGGAGGAGGCAACGAGGTGACGGTCCCGGGCATCCAAGGCAGGGGGCATGAAAACAGTCAAATTAAAAAAATTAAAATACTGTAACTAGATACTTCTTCGTATTGTAAGGCTATTAACACATGCTGCATGGATTAAATTTTTCGAAACTCGTTTTGTGAACACTATTTTTTACGTATTGCTAGCAGTGTTGAACATGATCCGGCTTCCGGATCGCGATCCAACCGGATTCTGCGATTCAGAACCGGATCCGGATTGGACTGGATTTCGAAAATATCTCTACCGGATCGGATATGGATATCCAAAGTGCGTTGATCACTGCAGTCGAATGCTTAATCAGAGGGTTTTTCGGATGTAAACCGGATTGGATGAAATATTTGGATAGTGCTACCGGATTAGGATTGGACTGGATTACGCACTGAAAATATTGGACTGGATTAGGATCGCAAAATCTTCGATCCGTTCAACACTAATTGCTAGTTTTTCTCACATTTCTCAATACTAGAAGTTGGTTGGGGGGCATACAATCAAGCAGTTACACCAGGCATCACCATACCTCTGCACGCCCTTGATTCGAAGCACAGCAGTCTTAAGGCAAGCCACTGGATTATTTTCAAAGACCACTCAACGAGATGTATACTCAACAAAGCAAATATAAACGATAGCGACAACTGAAGAATCTCTTTTTCATGCATCGTATCTAATTTCTCTTTAAAATATATAAAAAAATCGTTCACCTTTTGGGAAGAATTGGTAAAGCCGTGCATCCTATCTGCAGTAAAGCAAGTTTTGGTTCCTCCAGCAACTCAGAAACTTGAGCGTCTACCATTTTCTAACGAGACAATTCAGCTAAGGATTGAAGGTAAGGCAAATGATGTTGATGAGTAGGTTACAGAAGGATTAAAGAAGTCGAGGTATTTTGCACGTCAACTCAACGAATCAAGTGACGTGACTTATTGTGCCATTCTTCTTTGTTTCTTACTTTACATGGGAAAACAAGATTCCAAGGAAGAATTCTATGTTGCATGAACCTTGCAAGACGTACCACCGGGTCAAAGATATTAGAATACTTTTCCCGCAGTGAGAAAAAAAGACTGGGAAAACCGTGCGGAGTGTGCACAGATGCGGCTGCAAGCTTGGATGATATTATCGCTTTGGTGTAGTTGCAAAAATTAAAGAAATAGCGCATAAAGAAATGTCGTTTACTCATTGCATAATACATCTGCAGCATTAAGCTGCAAAGAAACTGATTTGAAAAAGTGCTAAATAACGCGGTGAAAATTGTCAATGAAATTCGAAGTCGACCCTTGAACTCCAGACTGAAAACACTGAGTGAAAGTACGGATTCGCAGCAAGAACATTTTCTGCATATAGAAGTAAGACCACTGTCAAAACGGCGAGTTCTTTCGCGTCTTGTTAATCTTAAGGAAGAAACAAAACAATTTTTAAAAGAAAGGAACTCTTCATTAGCATAATTTCTTTTGGATGAAATGTGGACGAGTTAGCTTGCGTAATTGGTGGACATATTTTCGCCATTTGGTCAAGCTCAATACAGAGGAATTGCACAAATACCTTTGTACTGAGAAGTAAGACAGAGGCATTCAAAAAGAAGCTGGGGGTTTGGGATAGCTTTGTGCAGAAAGGAGATACAGAGATGTTTTCGACCTCAAATGATTTTTTGACAAGTGTTGATGTCATCGGCAAAGAGTTATCAGACATTATAAGTCAACATTTGCAGGAGTTAGCTTTACGACATTGACTATATCGTTTTCCTGAATATGAGGATCCTCGAAATGAAACCGTATACTAACAGCTTTAGTTAACAAAATGATTGTGATAGTCTGTTGCATTTATTGCAACTTTGTGTTAACGGTCCGTAAAAATTTTTTGTTTTTGATACCGGACCGCTGGTGTAAAAACATTGAGAACCACTGGGCTAAATGACTACATTCCTTAGAAAGTTGTAGGGGCTGAAGCTTTGCTCAGTCCGTTTATCGCTGAGCATTGTTCTACTGTACAAACACATGTGACCATTTAAAAGAGATTTTTAAAAAATATGCGTCATTACGTTGCTCAAAATGTCGACGGAAAAGAAATTGTGGATGGAAACGTGTGGTGGCAAATACGAATATTTTCTGCCCTTGTCCAGTGATAGTGAAGGTGCAAGAGGAAAAATTGATATGCAACGTTATAAGTTGATTTTAATTACCACAAAAATAGAAGATTTTTTGGCAGAATTTCACTACTTTTTGCAGATTTTAGCTTAAGACATGCGACAAGATTTTTAGCAGAATCCAGCAGTATTTTGTGACACTATTTAGCAGTTTTATGTGACAACCATCTGGTAACACTGCCTGCAAGCTCATTACTGCATGACACCAGAACAGTGAACCTGGCGTTTGTGCAGTGTGAGTTTCAAACCGGCAAATTAACTGTCATTGCAAGAATTACAGCAATTAATCGAAATTTAGCTGTTGGCTTTAGGTCTTACCAAGTGGGGGAAATGCTTGTTTTTGCCCCCCTGCGGACGCCCATGATAGGAAAGTGCAAGCACTGGGGAAAATTTCCGTCAAGTACGTATGTTAAAAATCCCTGATTTCACGACAAACACAGAGGCAGTTTTGCATCATGAATTTGATGTACGTTTTTGAGTAGGCCTTTAATCATGTTTTAGCAATTTGCTCACTCCAAAATCACATTTAACATTTTAGGCTAGGTATTCTAAGCATGACCGCCCGCACAGGGGAAACAAGATGGGCATTTGCCCCCCCCCCTGGAAATTGGGATTAAGAAACAACAATTTCTAGAAAACCTGAAATCAGCACCTTAATTCCGATTAATTAATTCAATTCTTGCAATTGTATTATATTTGGCGGTATGACACTCACACTACACAAAAGCCAGGTTCACAGTTCCAGTGCTATGCAGTGATGAGCCTGCAGTTCACTCATGTCCTCGAGTGTAGTGGGGCGGGAACGCGGGGAACAGCGTTCCCACAACTTTTACACGTTTTGCTTTAACATGAGTTGGAAGCTGTTTTAAAATTGCTATTTTTCTGAATCCGTTCCCACACCTTTTTTGTTAGCACTACATCCCTGCTCATATCTGTTCCTTTGCCTGCAGAGGCAGGTTGCGAAAGGTGGGAACGGATTGTTCTACTGTTGGTCTTTATTGCGTAAGAATAACATGGCCACAATCTTCAAAGCCAGGTAAAACAAAGTCATAATTTGTGGTTCCGTTACAGAAAATGGCAATGCTTTCTTGAAAAGAAGTACCCTACTTTAAAAATTTGCAGATAGCCTATTGTGTAAATAATCGTAATATACCTGGCTATTGCTACCAGCGAAGCGCATTTTTTGTAACTATGATAAGAAAGAACATAAAGCAAGGAGCAATACAATACGCAAACGTTGTCAAGCAATTGAAAATTCATATTTAAACGCCTGTTCGATGTCTCACTTAATCTGTTAATAATCTGTTCCGAGAAAGGAGTGTTATTTCGGTAAATGATTGACAATGCAAGCCCGTTCATTGTAGTATCACTCGTCGTACTTTTTAAGTACACGTTTAGTTGGCGTAAGGTAGAAAAAGATCGTTCAATGGTACACATTGTCACCAGAAGAGTTAAAAGAATATATATAGCAACGTAAATATGTTTGGGAAAACGTCAAAGCAACATGATTTGATACAGCCCAATACATCAGCTCGTTTCTAGTCTGCGTTCAGACGGGACAGTTTCCTGTAGATAATCTCAATTAAGGCACTAAGCCTTCGAGAGGTTTCGCTAAATCCTCTTTATAAAACTCTCCAAAATTTTAATGCTTTGGATTTGTTTGGTGGTTGGCCAGATTGTTGGATCAGCTAGAATTAAACACTGCAGTCCACACACCATCGATTTTGGGCAGTGAATCTCGACTCGAGATTTGAAATGAAAATGTCCAAAAATGGGAGAAAAATTCCCACTCGAAAATATTCTTCATTGGTTGCAGCAGCAATGTTGCATCTGTTGGACTGCTTTGGTGAAGCCGTGGCAAGTCCAAACTAAAACCTTGATTTTCGTTCCTTTCTTGTGCTGAAACAAAAAACTTGTGAAATTCACTCGGCATTTTGTCTAAACGACTTCATTTCACTGATAATGTCCTCTGCTGTGCTTACCGCATCATAAAGGTTTATTGACCTCCTTTGTAATATTTTGCAAAGAACAACCACTGTAGTCAAATACCTTTTCCAAAACTAAACGTGCTATGTAAAATTCACTTTGTCTAATAATTGATAACAACTGTAGTGCTCGTGATGAAGTTTCTTTGTCTGACCATGATGAAATATCAGGCAAAGCTTCTACGACAGCGTTTGCAAATTCGAATAAAACGCTGACACTCTCGTGTAGCGGCTGTACACCTTATGCTGTTGAGCGTCAACTGTCATCCGACACAATACTGTTTGTCGTATGCGCGTCTCGCAAAGTGTATCGTATGCGCGTCTCGCAATGTGTAAACTGGTGTGTGCGTGCGCGTGGCCACGTGATGTTTTTTAGCCCATATCTCGTGTTCCTTCTTTCGTACCGAAATCCATCGTTTTTCTGTTCTGCGACGTGACCTTTGCCGTGTTCATCAAGAACCTTCTTCGTTACTGCGGGCTTTATATAAAAGAGACGGAGTAACAAACAAATAAATGGTGGTTCGTAGATAAGTCTCTACATAAACTGGTTCCCAACCGGGAATCTCTACAAAATTGGTTCCTAACCGGGAATCCTTACATAAATGGTCCCCAACCGGGAACCCCTACGCAAAGGGTTCCCAGACTGAATTTCCTGGCCTGATAAGTATCAACTTGTATTCGGTCAGCAGCAATCAACTTGTATGGTTGTCAGTGGCGCTTCTAGAATGGAAAAAGTGGGGAGGGCACTGCGGCGCCAAGACAAAAGTAGGGGGGCCAATATGAATGTTTTTTTTGCATGGTGATTTTTCGTTGTTTTGAAGATTAAGTTGCTATGATTAACCCTGTCAAACCCAATATAGGCTTGTGAATATCGTTAAGTATGAAATACGGTTATTATTCACTAGAACCACTGCAGATGAACTCACACACGTGTACTGCTATTCCGAATATTCTGTGCTAACCATGCAACTTCCACAGCACTGCACATGTAAAACGAAACATCATTTTCCGTACACAATTGTGCCGACCCCACATGAACGAAAACAGCTCCACGAAAGTGAATACAATTCACACGAAAGCGAAATGGTTCCACTTCCAACCACCTATTCCACATTGACACAGAGACAAGTAGGCTGTTGATAGCCAACTAGTTTCGTCAAAATATTCTTACTACAAAACACATGAAAATAAGCCATTTGCCAACGGATTGGTGACTACTGGCTAATCCGTTTAGGTGGTAGCTTATGGACATTTTGTGATTGTGGTGTAACCATAACAATGTTATGAAACTACTATCTAAGGTTTCTTGGACTTTTGTCACAAAGTTTTCTGCATTGAAATTAGAGTAATCATGCCTGTTGCCGCTTTTCAAATTGCATTTTTTAGAGATTTTTGATCTGATTGAGACAAAAACAGGCAAGTGATCAGATAGATCATTTATTAGAATTCCTGGTGTTAGCTTTCTGGCTGGCAAATTAGTGTATATGTGGTCTATCAGAGTACTACTGGTAGTTGTTATTCTAGTTGGTTTCGTAATTAACTCTAAACAGTTGTAACTGTTATATGTGCTAACATAGTTGCTGACAGAGAGCACTGTGTCTTGCTGCAGCAAGTTAATATTTATATCACCACAAATCAAGAATGGCAATTTTGAGTTGCTCCAGTGATGCAAAGTTTCACTAAGATTATGAGTGGAACTCTGAATATCATTGTTAGGATGTCTACATATCACGACAATTACACACTTTTTATTACATATGCAGACCTCAATCCAGAGACTCTCAGAGTTGCCAAATGTAGTTGGCATATCATTCCTAAGTTGATATGATAGCAGGTCCGTCGCCAGGAATTAACAGCAGGGGGGGCCAAAAACCAGAAGGAAGGGCCAGAAACCAGAAGGGGGGCCACATTTTAAAAATACAGTATTGGATGTATGCAGAAACCGGGGGTCCAAACC
>Ga0210059_1014216_pt1 | contig 11794 bp, 7 predicted proteins | sample Ectturendosymbi2_FD_188042 | JGI IMG/M metagenome (GOLD analysis project Ga0210059, IMG submission 188042) | Ecteinascidia turbinata endosymbiont from Florida, USA - Sample 2 (SPAdes) (version 2) | ecosystem: Host-associated > Tunicates > Ascidians > Unclassified | place: Key West, Florida... | reverse complement strand
TATTCTCATTTGCTCTAATCTTCGCTAATGGTTGGTTTACTGCATGCGATGGCTTTTATGGTGCTTCTGCTTATTGGCTGAGTCATATGAAACAATAAACCATTACCATTGCACTGCTAGTATTACCAAAAGATATTGTGGTTTGTTGTTTATTTGATCTATGTGGTGATTGTTAGTAGCAGTAAGTTTTATTCATCGGAACTAACCAAATTTGAATTACTTACCACAGTTGTTGAGCATAATTGTGTCTATTTAAGCCTAACTCTCAGAAACCTTTTTAGCAAACTCGGTCCTTGGTACAGTGCGTACAATTTCGCGGCACAGATAACATTTTGCTGCGAAAGTGATTAACAATGGACGTATGGAAGTAAAAAATAGTTTGGTCTGGAAATAACGGATGTCACGTGTCCCAGGAAGACAATCACATTATTGATAGCTTTATACCCTACTTTTCCTGACTCGTATAGTAAAATAAGGTTTCCTGAGCAGGCTGCGAAGAAATTTGGGATTTGGACTGACGCAGAGATTTTTGCGACTGGTCCATAAGCAGCCCCTCTATTTGGAAGGTAATGTCCTCTATGTCAGGGCATGGAAGTACAGTACACTCAGAGGTAATGCTCCACACACGCACACTAATCTATAAACTGAAACCATGGTGGGGCGCCGTGCCTTGAGCGTTTCGTTCAAAGCTATATCCTTTGCCCGTGTGTGACGTAATAATCGTCTGCACGATAAGTCGAATGTTGCGGCCGTTGTTATCACATAATTCTAAAGTTACGTTCGTTGGTGATCGTGAGCACGTTTGTGTTGCGTCTGAAAGCCGCCGAATCTTTCCGATATACCAGTCAGTCCACTTAAAAACACTACTGTATGGAACTACAGAAAAGGCGGATGACGAGATGTGAAAAGAGCAAATTATATCCGGAATTGGCTTAGATCCGGATTAAAAAATGCAGTTAAACCGAAAACTTTTATATATATATATATATATATAAAGTTAGAAATCGTTCGTACTACCAGTTTTATCCGGTTTTGGCGAAGATCCGGATTAACCGAGATTTACTATATTATTGCGATTAGCCCGAGTTACTGGACAATTTATCGTTCGTTTACAATTATTCTCGAATGGGAACTATCCATTTGACTGGAAATCAAATCCATTGTACTATGCAAATCCACTGTTTCAAAAAACATTCAGTCAGTTATGAATTATATTTTTTTAAATACTTAATTGCAGAAGGCAGCTCGGGCTCTAACGAATGATCCCGAGTAAAGCGCTAGCGAACGAAGTCGAGAGAACACCTACCACGAAGGACATTTTTTGATTCAGGTCACCGACAACATGAACGCGAAAGGTCAGCCATTGGAACGAAAATATATGAACAGTGACAAGGCGTAATGAAAAGACCCGAGTTAGCAACCTTCATCAGTGAAGTGGGGGTTGCACAAATATACAATGCAAGCAAGATCACGTTCTACAATATAAATCGTAATCGAAGAGCTCGAGTCGCCACTGCGTCTATGTCAACGGATCTGGCATAGAAAAAAGCAAAATATGGAGGAGTGCGAATAGCTGGAGCTGATCATGATTACATTTTTTAAAAAAGTTTTCTGATAATCACAAGCAATGCCGTAATAGTTCGTACTGTCTACTTAAATGTCAGTTTACATTTTAAAAGCAAAAAGGGAATGTTGCGCAGTGTGATACTGTGGAAGAAATTTGAATACGGTTGTAGGACTGACGATGCGTAGCGTTGCGTGAAATCGATTTCCAATTAAAAAAAACTATTCACCTTTGTGGAGATTAGTTACTGTGAAAGAATTTCTCATTATCTGATCTGCTCACTTGAGGTATCCATACATTTGCACTTATTTCCAGCCAGGACCCAAGATAACTAATCACTGAATCACTTAAACTTAAAAACGTGTACATAAACCAAGAACAATGGGCACACCTAAAGCGAGATATGCAAACATTTCACTAATAAACCACAGACATTATTAGTAATGTAAAAATTACTTCCGCATAAGGAGAGCAGCAGTGACTTTCCACACGGATGTCAATGGCTATTATTGCCAAAACCGTTTGCTCGATGAAAACTGCTGTAGACATCATTTTCGCTTTTGATTTTGAACGCAATCAAAGCATTTACAAAATAACCTTTAAAGTGAAAGATTACACACACTTTGAAACACTGAACCAAAAATTGTTAAGAAGTTTTCAGAAGCCAAATCGAAAACTTTCAGTCTCAAACCAAAACTGCGCTCGACAATTCTTGTAAGACTTACTGAATTGAAAAATTGAACAGAAAGCCAGAACATGGCGAGAATTGTCAAATAAACTTCAAACCCAGTGGTGTTGGAGGCGGGGGTGCATACGCACCCCCCAAAATTTTGATTTGTCAAAAACATGGGCAAAATCCCTGAAAAATCTGAGCAAAAATGGCGCCCAACGTTGTTTGATTTCAAAAAATGACGTCCAATATTGGTGTAGGAGCAGCCAAATTTTTGGGGGTGCGAAAGATTTTTGCTCGAATTTCCCCAAACTCGCCCAAAAAGTTTAAGCAACTCTTTGTGCGAGTACGTCCTCCCACACAGATCATAAACACCTGCTTTTGGGATGACCTCCACACAAACGTAAATAGGTCTTCGTGTGATTCTGCACATGTTGAGTGCCAAATTTTTTAAATCAAAACAATGTTGGGTGCCATTTTTGCCCGTATTTTCAGGTATTTCGCCCAGATTTTCAGGTATTTTGCAAACATCTTCATAGATTTTGCCCTGATTTTTACGAATTTTCATGATTTTGCCAAGATTTTCGACAAATCAAAACTTTTGGGGATGCAACCTGCCGCACCCCCGCCTCCTACACCACTGACTCCCAATGTTTGCAGAAAAACACATTAAGACCTTTCTCTTTTTTGGAGGTCATACCAAAAAAGGTCATGGTCTTTGTGGAATAAAATTTGTTGGCAAAGTCACACAAAAACTTTTCGGACAAGCTTGGGAAAATTCGGGCAAAAATTTGCCTGCTCCTACACCTATGTTCAGGACAATACACTATGAATTTCAGCAGTGTCTGTAATGTTCAGCAGGATACCATTGCCTTTACAAAAATGTTCACCTGACATGAACGGAACCACTATTTAATCATAACCTAAATCTCGCCCCGCAAGAAACATAAAAATGTGTCTATGTTCACGCAGTAAAATTTCAAAATAATGCAAAAAGTTTAAGTTTTCCGAACTGCCAGCTTTGGCAAAAAGGAAGACTGCACCAAATAGTATGAATAAAGTGAGCATTCACGTACAAAAATTTCTACACTGGATCTTCCTGTTTCACTGTAGACTTTTGACTAGCAGTGCGAATTTGTGTGTTGCTCACTCATCTATGAGATCGTAGTGTTGCAACCTCTCCGGTGGTGTTGCGTTGATTGTGTGATTCACCACGAATGGAATGTGCGTGAAGAACAACACCATACATATACGTGGCGCGAACAAGCAATAATAGAGTGATCATGGCATGTGAACTCTATTGTTGCTTGCTGCCACAGTGCGAAGCTTTGCGCATATGCCGCTCGGGATTTCCGATCGCAACAGTAGCCACGTTTTGATGTAATCATACGGTTCCTACATCTTCAACTAAGGTGTGGGAATGCGTTCCCACCTCACTACATCCCTACTTGCTACTAAGGCAAGTTAATTGCTATCTTCACACTAGGAGTGAAGAATCGCAGCTTCCAAAGTATAGCAGCAGAATAGCTCACACGGTAATTTTCTTTGATTAGTATTGGGTTTGAATACATTTAAATAACAGAAACAATAGATGAAGCATTTGCATGGAACATAAGTTAATCCAGCTGCCTTCAGGCAAGCTATAGTGAAAAGTCACCTTTATCAGAGCTGTTTGTGAGCAGTGCACAAGACAAAAAACGAACAGTGGAGTGTTTTTGATTAACACAAACAAGAAACCACGGTATAAAAATGTCACCGAACATAAAAAGAACCATCAGAAGGACCTAAATAACCTGTCCCAATAAGAACAGCATCAATTAATGTCCAAACACCTAACCCCCCGAAGCTAAAAAACTTTCCAAGCCCCTCTTTCCAGTATCCCAAATAAAATCTATCAACACCAAATCCTCCAAGTGTTACACTTAGAACCAGTGATACAGACCAGCTATATCCGGATGACCAGTTGCATGGCACCATTTTTGAAAACGTTCTTTGACCAAGACAAAAAACAGTGTCTTGCACTGAACAAGTGCTTTTAACTCGCTGTCTGGGTGTGGAATTTACTTTACATGAAACATTTTTTTGAAAGCATGTGTGTTCTTTCTCAGGTTGAGTCATATAGCACATCCGGCACTGAAACTTAACTGGAACAGTTGTTGGACCAGAACAGAGAGTTGGCTTTTTAACAGTGCAGTTGAAAAAGACATAATGTCCATAGATGCAGTCAAAATTTGCTGAGCAATTATTGTAGCAAGGGTATGGCAGACTAGAGCAATTTCCACGACACATGTGTGAACTTGCGTTGTTTTTCATGAAATTCCTTGAGGATGTAATAGTCACTTCTGTGTGAACTGGCTCAGCTGGAGACACTGTACCAAAAGGATTGCTTGAAGTTTGATTGGGACCAACAGAAGTATACTGGCTTGTTGCTGCATTTAGTAACAACTCAAAAACAAATGCAAGTCCAGCACAAACAGAGTACAGCATTATTGCCATGTAAGATTTACATCACATAACACCGAATAATTTTTCATATTTCGTAACTGCCAGAATAAATCATATGGCTAAAACAGCACAGTCAACTTCATCCACAACCTGAAAAATAACATAACTTGGAAAGAAAGCCATCAGACACATCAGTTTCTAACTAATTCACATTAAGCACAAGCAACTGACCTATTTTTGCACATACTGAAACGTCTAGGTGATGTGGGTGAATTAGCACAACCAGAATTACTGAGACTCTTCTTTCATAACTTCCTAATTAATTTTCAATCCAAATAACCAGGTGAAAAACACGCTTGTTCAAGTCAAAAGATACATTAGAATGTAGCAACACTCATCAGTTTGGCAGGTGATCAGATCAACAGAGTATCAAATTGATTCACAGTGCCAGCAATCCTGGCTCATGACAGAATTGGTGTCATTGCTGATTCACAGCATTGGTGTACATAGTTCTACGCATTATTCAACTGAATCAACATAAAAAATTTATAGCAATTTTCAAGACAACATTGGCAAATGATTGAATTCATAGAGCGTATTTCCTCAATAGAAGTCTTTATGTGACTAGGATTAAACTGTGTGAGAGGGGAGGAAAATTTAACTGAAATCAATCTATGTTACTTCAAGTTGGGTTCATGAGTGTCAAACACACAAAACATATGTCCAACACAGTCAGTGGCGTAGCTACAGTGTGGGCTGCCCAGGACGGCCCGGTTTGGCACCCCTGAAGCTCATAAACATAGGTATTGGAGTGACTGGCTCCCAAAGCTTTGTATATATATTAAGTAGTTTGTGCACCATTATAATATTACAGTACTCTCACATGCTCAAATATAGTATGCTTTAAATACATACCAAAAAACTCAAACATTGCAAGTAACAGTTAAACAAAAAGCAAAAATGACATATAGATAAAAACATTTAAGTGTAAAAAATTAGGACCATCTTTATTTCTGAAATGAAAACTACTATTTTCTACACAGTAACTTTTCTTGCCTTTTTGTTGGCAAATTCTTCGATGGCAATGTCAAAATTTATTTCATCTATAAATTGTTGCTCTATAGACAGTATGGAAAGATTTCTCAACCACAAGGTGCTCATACTAGATCTTATTTCTTGATCAGTTTTAGCTTTGAAAAACTCAGGGATATCTTGAACTCCTAGATATCCCTGGAAAAACTCCTTTCACAGGTAGTAACACTAACGGCAATCGTGAGGAAAATCTGCAGCATTATTACTATATTTGAAACACAAAGTGACTTGATAAGCGTGTTGAGAACCGTGTCGCAGCATCACATAAAAAAGCCTATTGACAAAACATCCTTGACACACGACTGTTTATTGTTTGGCAAAGATAACAATCACTTAAATACACATGCCATAGTTTAAATTACTCAAAATCAAAAATTTCAACTGCAAGTAGTGTCCTGACATTAAAGCCAAGATTGCAGAGTATAAGGATTATATGGGGGTCGTTGGGTTATAGTGCTTTGCAAAAATGGGTCGCAGTACAAAAAGGTTAAGCGTAATGTTTAGGACTTGACTATGCAAGGTGAACTTTTATACAGCTGACTAAGGCTATGTAAAATGAGCTCTTTGATAATTGGCCATGCTTACATGATTCAGTGCATGGTTAGTGTTAAAACAGAAGTTAAGGTTTTCATGATAGGCATTAGTGTTTTAACGATTGTTTCAGTTTTAGGGCTAGGGTTCTAGCAATTAAATGTTTTCATGTGTTAGTGTTATACAAAGTTACATGGAAACTTGAACTATTCTGTTCAGTTGTTGAATTTATTGCTTTTTGATTGTTTACAAATAATGAGAAAATAGCAAGTGTTTCATGTGGCAACGTTGAACCAATTTCTTCTGGTGGGTTGACCTTGCCTGCAATGCATTCTGCTTCCATAAACCATAACCACACTGTGCATAAGAAAACTTATACTCAGAGAAACTGACTTTTACTTACTGCTATAAACCATTCCCTTTACACCAAGGCTGCCCAGCCCACGGGCCGCATGCAGCCCCTGAGGTTGTTTTAAGTGACCCACGATGTAATAAGTTCGTAAGCAGACTTTTCAAATTTTTAGTAATTTTATAGACTCAAGTATATTTGCCATCAAAACATACCAAAATTATACCTGTTGTTTCTGTTATGAGCCTACCATCCAAAAACTTGTATAACAAATGCTGCGAAAATATGTCAATTTTTTAGATTTGGTTTACATCCATACAAGCTGGCAACGCTACGTGCAACTATAGGACTCATTATCATGTCATGTTATCACATAAAACTCATGGAAATCAAGGGATTTGTTACGTCACAATAGCTTATTGTTACGTCACAAAAAATGTTTGCAGCCTGCAATAAATTTCCTCTTATGAAAGCGGCCCACAATACTAAAAGCGTTGGGCAGGCCTGCTTTACACTACAAATCTTCGCCCTAGGGAGGCCTGCAGCCAAAATGACCCCTGGTCCTTTGCAGCCTCGCACTCCCCCATTTCACAGATCTGTTAACTTTCAAGTGAACACAGCACTACATTTTAACAACCATGACAGCGCCATCCATGTGGGTGACCTTTGTTAGTATCACATATCTATGTTTGTGTTTCATGGCCAGAAAGCTATCGCGCATCATAAAAGGCAGCACTATTAGGCATATGCTTTTCTACTACCGCCACATATCAATCTTTCTGTTCTTTCTTGAATTTGTGGTCCTTGTTACTGCCACGCATGCTAAAGTCTACTGCATTGCATATGGTGGTGAAGATGTTATACAATACACAACAATCTATTGCTTCTCAAACATTAAGATTCACTAAGTCTAAGGGCACCGAAACCCTGAAATCTCTAATCCTAACTGCAAGGAACTTGGCTGGCATAGCCATAGTCAGCTGCTTAGCATTTGAGCTTGCATAGTCAGTTACATAGTACATAGCCAGTGCCACATTTTAAATGTCACACTGGCTGACATGATTCCCACCCATATTTCTTCAAGGTCGTTTGAGTCTTCTGTGTACCATGTTGCTATATATTTGCAATTATGGCACTTCATCATGGTCAATGCATAGCTGTATGGCTCCTTCATGGTCTATGTCAGGGGTTCCGAACCTTTCTCTTGCCATGTACCCCTTCAGCATTCACACAGATGGGCATTTTCTCCTTCAGCATTTCAAACGATTAGCATGTGCCCCTTCAGCATGTCAAACGAGTAGCATGTACCCCTTCAGCATTTTGACAGATGAACATGTACCCCTAAAATTTTTTATGACAAAATATCATTATTCATAGATATATTTAACAATATGCATAAGGATTTTTGCAAATATTATTCAATGATATATGTATAAGTATTGGAAAATAAATAATATGTGAATATATTTTTCCCTTCTATTGCAAACCTTAAATGTACCACTTGGGACAGGCAAATGTACACCTGGGGGTAGATGTACCCCAGGTTGGGAACCCCTGGTCTATGTGCTAAAAATTGCTTTTTGCCTGTTATGTGCATCCTCTATAACAGTGGTTCTTAACCTTTTCTCTACCACAACCCCTTTAAGTAATTGTCCTTTGTTACAAGTACCCCTGACAGTAAACAATTATATAAGCAAAAGTTTTATTGGTTAATTTATTGATCAAACATTCCGTGTCACAGAGCACATGAGGGCTCATTCTCCCCTTGCAATCTACTGACGCGCCCGGTTAAGAACCACTGCTCTATAATGTCATGGTTACGGCCAGTGGCGCATCTAGCTTGGAAAAAAGGGATCTGTTGCAGAAGGGTATCTTTTGATATCACTTTCCAGCATAAAACTACATTTTCTCTTAACACTTTGGCACCCGGGTGGTTTTCAGGATTTTCGAAAAAAAAAACACCTAAACGCACGTGGTTTTGCGCGGGAATATCTCCGCTCCTGTACAGGTTACGGACCTGGTTGAAGCGTCAAAAGACGCGGCAAGTCTTCTAGTCTGCACTCGAAAAAAAATTTTTGCTTGGGGGTGCGGTTTTTTGTCAGTGACGTCATAAGTGGAGGTCTTTTAGGCCACCTTGGCCCACTTTGCCTGGCCCTGGGCGCTAACCGTTAGGTGGTAGTATTTCGCTGAAGTTTTTACTGGAAACTAGGCTACAATCCGAGTCTTTTGATATTTTGGATGACCTGCTAGGGTTTCGGGTTCAAAAGTTACAATTTAAACTAATAAAAATATTTGACTAATTAGCTAACTAATTAATTTGTTTATTTTAGATCATAACTTTTGATCCAGAAATGCTAGAAAGTCGATCAAAGGCTCAAAAGACTCAGACTTGAGCCTAGCTTCCAATGAAAACTTCAGCGAAACACTTTGGCCTAGAGGTTTGCCCTAGGCCAGGCAAACATGAGCCAAAACTACTTCACTTATGATGTCACTGACAAAAAATCTGCACCCCCCAACCAAAACAATTTTTTCAAGTGCAATCTACTAGACTGGCCAATCCGTTTGAGCCATTGAGCAGCTCTCTAGCGCAACCAGCAGAAGAGCTAGGGCGTTGGTAAGCAACCAAAAACTGCTGTTTTTTAGGCTGAAATCGAAGTACAAATATATCGTACGCCGGCTCTCAAAGTGTTAAGACTAGAATTAGACCAATGAATTTTGCGATGTTGCCAAAGTATTACATAGGCAAAATTCTGCCGATATACTATACATTTGCAATACTTCCTCATAATAGCCGCCACACTAGTTTTCTGCACAGAGTGTTCGGAAATCCAAGTTGCTACTTTGTCTATGATTAATTAACACAAATTCTCTCTGCTGTTCGTTACGATGAGCAGCCCTCCGACTGCATCAAGTAGTGCGCAATATTCAGATCACTTTGCAATCGTCCCAATAAACCAGTCTATGACATAACACTCGCTCCAGGGTTTTGCGTGGTATGCAGATGGCTGCCTGCGAACAAATCCATGTTTTTTGACTATTTCAGTGACCCAGGTTTGTGCAGAATTCCATGTTATACGCTTCTTCATCGAACTGAAGTATTGTCTTTCAAATGTGGTGTGAGTGTTGCAAAATATCGGCATCGGTAATGAAAAATAACAACATTGGTATTGGCCCATAAAAGCCTTACCGATCAAGCTCTACCTAAAATCCAATCAATCACACTTGATTGGTAAGGCTAGTAGCCTAGTGCAACTAAGTATTTAGAGTGAATAGTGTTATTGGCCTCATTGCCGAAACACACAAGGAAAGATTTCCAAATGATCATTGCTTTTGGTCACAGCGTATTTATTACATCACAATCTATATTTGTTCTTGGGAACATGGTACTGAAAAGATACTTAGCTTGTCAAACATTCAGCAAATGTGAGCTATACAGCAATGAGAGCTGTTTATCCATACATACATACACTTATAAAATCGAAGCTGACAATCAGCTGCACAACTGCGTCTGTGGAGCGCTGTCTATCAAAGATGGCGGTGTTATAAATATACTTGCGAAATCACTGCGGAAAAGAACGATTGAGTTGCAATAGCTCTGATGATTTTACATCGTAATGTTAAAGTGACTTACTCGAAATCAATATAGGACATTTTGCACAGAAAACATCGTCAACTGCTCCATTCTAAAAAAGCAATTTTCGAAATACAATGCTTTCCTGATATTTTGTTGAGATAATGCGAAATACAAACGCTTTGAAATACAATGTTTTACTGATATTTTGTTGAGATAATCAGGAATCATGGACCTAAGATTTGGGATTCAGTTGATACTACATTGGAGCGATTGTCTTCTATTCCATTCAGAAAACGTTATCAAGCCCACCTTATTTCACAGTGTGTGGAAGACACAGCATTCTAGATATAGTTTACAGTTTCTTGAAAGTCTAACATATTATGCAGATAACATATTGCCTATTTTTTCTGTCAAACGTATGATAAATGCACATAAAATTATCAAGATAAAGTCATACTTTTGTGCCATTATACAGTGTTAGTTAATCAAGTCATGAATATCATTTTACTTTGTTTGTACCTGTTCTGTGAAAAGCATTTTATTCTGCTTGTATCTGTTTTGTGAATATTATCATATTTTGATTGTGCTTGTTCTGTGTTGCTGCTGTTTTGCTTTCATGCTGTTTCAGGGCAAAGAAGATGAGCAACCACTACCTTCGCCTCAGCAGTGGCAGTACCATCTCTAAGCAAACATCCAGATGATCGTCTGGTCATCCAACCAGTTTTGATGCAGCTGTATAACTTGCCCCAGACAAACTGCTTTTGAGCTTATGTTTGCATGGATGCGAAAGGGTTATGGTAACCCGGATGGAGTTTCATTTTGGCTGGGTTTACACTTTCTTCGTCCAGCTCAGTTCCTTGCAGAACTGGTGCACTCTAACGAGAGAAACCAGTTGTGACCCAGCACCCCCTCGCGCAACTGTGTGGATCATCCTGCAAGCATCCCCCTTCAATTGTGCTGCTAATTATCTTTTTCGCATGGCCTTTTAACTGAAATCTGTCTTTAACACTTTTAGAGCTGCCTGGTTTCAGTGATTTTCGCAAAAAAAACAGCAGTTTTCGGTTGCCTTAGCAACGCCCTAGCTCCTTCGCCCACTGCACTAGAGAGCTGTTCAGCGGCTCAAACGGATTGACTAGTCTAGTAGATTGCACTCGAAAAAAAATTTTTTGCTTGGGGAGTGCGTTTTTTTTGTGAGTGACGTCATAAGTGGAGGACTTTTTGGCCACCTTGGCCCATTTTGCCTGGCCCTGGGCACCAACCGTTAGGTGGTAGTATTTCGCTGAAGTTTTTACTGGAAACTAGGCTACAATCTGAGTCTTTTGATACTTTGGATGACCTGCTGGGGTTTGGAGTTCAAAAGTTATGATGTAAGTTAGTAAAAATATTTGACTAATTAGATAATTAATTAATTTGTTTATTTTAAATCATAAGTTTTGAACCAGAAACGCTAGAAAGTCAATCAAAGGCTCAAAAGACTCGGACTCGAGCCTAGTTTCCAATGAAAACTTCAACGAAACACTTTGGCCTAGCGGTTGGGCCCTAGGCCAGGTAACATGAGCCAAAATGACC
>Ga0210059_1014215_pt1 | contig 11794 bp, 8 predicted proteins | sample Ectturendosymbi2_FD_188042 | JGI IMG/M metagenome (GOLD analysis project Ga0210059, IMG submission 188042) | Ecteinascidia turbinata endosymbiont from Florida, USA - Sample 2 (SPAdes) (version 2) | ecosystem: Host-associated > Tunicates > Ascidians > Unclassified | place: Key West, Florida... | reverse complement strand
TTTCTTTCAACACCTTCCCTACAGGTTGGTTAATTGGTTTGCCTAACGTTCCCTACCAGTATATTTTTTGGCAATCGTCAAAATTTTTGCATGTTCGTAGGTCACCTTTAAAAAGTCGCCAAAGCGCAAAAATTAGCATTACTGTCATCTGAGGTGCATTTGAGTGCAAGTTTTGGTCTGGCATTTATCGCAAATCAAACGTCGGCTTTCCAATTTGCCTATACTCTTCCCTTACGCAATCCACAGTGCTTCAAATATTCATGAACATTCCAAATATAAAATCCTTACCAATTATGCTGTATTGATTGCGATTCATGATACATATAAAACCAAACCTAACAACAGTCTCAATGGAACTGCATTTTCATGAGCTTGTTTTTTTCGATTTGTTGCTTACCAACCGCTTCAATTTTGCCAAATTTCATGTGCAAACAATCAACAAGTTGAAAACCTACATTAATTGGTGCATTATTCTTTTATTGGAAAGCTTTCAATCCATCAACGCCTTGGTTTATGCTGTACTAGCTGTGCTTTTCGTTCCTTTCAACATTCAAACCTACCAATGTTCTCAAGGGAGCTGTCTTTTCGCAAGATATTTTTTCTATAGAATTTGTAGCCTGTCAACCGCTTCAACGTTGCCAAATTTCATGCGTAAACAAGCAACAAGTTGAAAAATTACAAACATTGGTACACTTTTCATTACTTGGAAAGATATAAACCCATCACTGCCTTGGCTGATGCTGTAATTACTGCTAAAGTTTGTTCCTTGTGAAAATCAAACCTACCAATGTTGTCAATGAAGCTGCCTTTTTGTGAGATGCTTTTTCTTTCAAATTTGTATCGTACCAACTGCTTCCACATTGACAAATTTTGTGCGCAAATAAGCATGAAGTTGAAAAAACAAATACATTAGTTCAATGTTCATAGTTTGAAAAGTTTTAAAACTCTTTAGGGACTGCAAAACCAATTTATCATCTTGCTCAGTGGTTTTTCAGAGATAACTTGCGAACCACTGAAGGTATGTCGACATGTAAAACATTACAAGGAAGGTTTTCGAACCAGAGATATGATATTTTACTTGTGAAAAATGACCAACACTCCCTAAAAAATCAACAATTTATTTTTTTACTTTACAAAAAATTTGCACAATTTTTTTGTAAATATTTTCACAATAAGTGAGTCCCGACTGCAATGCTGAATGAATTTTTCCAACGTGTTTGTAAAATTTTCCACATGTTTTTGAACATACCCACTGCTTTTATTTTGCTTACCCTGCTTTTTCAGTTTTTCCCCTGTTTGAGTTCACCAATGATGCCACAAAGTAATCGCCAATACCTTAAAAATGCGTGGTGGAAAACCTTTTCTTGCAATACCTCACTGGTGTACATACCTTTAGTGGTTTGCGAGTTGTTGCAAAAATCGTTGCGAGTTGTTACAAGAATTCTGCAGCAATGTCAATATATCACTTCTGCGGTCCGAAAAGGGTTTCTTGCGAGAGTAAAAATACCAATGATCTCAGTGCCTTTTCGCGAGATGCTTTTTTTCAAATCTGTAGCCTTCCAGCCGCTTCACCATTGCCAAAATTTATTGCGCACACAAGCAACAAGTTGAAAAAAAAACATTCATGCAATGTTCAGTTCCTTGCTTGAAAAGTTACCATGGAATGCTAACGCTGTTGGTATGTCACGTGACGCGACAGTCAATCGAACGACAGTTTATCGAATGACAATTCATCGAACAACAATTCATCGAACGACAATTCATCGAACAACAATTCATCGAACAACAATTTTTCAAACGACAGTTTATCGAAAAGACAGTTTATCGAAACGACAGTTTATCGAAACGACAGTTCATCGAAACGACAGTTCATCGAAACGACAGTTCATCGAAACGACAGTTCATCGAAACGACAGTTCATCGAAACGACAGTTCATCGAAACGACAGTTTATCGAACCGACAGTTTATCGAACCAACAGTTTATGGAACCGACAGTTTATGGAACCGACAGTTTATGGAACCGACAGTTTATCGAACCGACAGTTTATCAAACCGACAGTTTATCAAACCGACAGTTTATCGAACTGACAGTTTATCGAAACAAAGGTTTATGGAATTTTTTAAAACTAAATACCAGCGTTTTAAGTGGACACATGCAATGCGTTCATCGAATTTTATTATACCCATCAAAAGCGTTTCAAATGCACCCATGCAAAGAGTTTATCGAATTTTATTAAACCCAATAACAGCATTTTAAATGCACACACACAATTATTTTATCAAATTTTATTAAACCCAATATCACCAGTCTTTTGAATCACCTCTACAATGACTTCAACAAATTTTATTGAACCCAATACAAGCATTTTAAAATGCACACATACATTAAGTTTATTGAATTTTGTTGAACTCAATACAAGCATTTTAAATGCACACATATAATAAGTTTACTTAAGTTTATTAAACCAGGCACGTAGCCAGGGGGAACGTGTCTCCAAGCGCTTGCAATCACTAACCGAAACCAAACCGAGTTGTAACGTTTTCGCAGCTGTTTCTGAGGTACCAATTGGCTGTATCCCACCTAATGATGATACAAACTTCATTTCAAGACCATCGCAAAACTCCACTTTGATAACGCTGACGTGCTATAAACATTGTATAACTTACCCATGTCTGCAGCTTCAGCCGTTGTCATAATTCAGTGCTCGTCAAACTTTCGTTATGGTGGCCCAATACGCCTTTTCAGTCGCAAGTAAAGACCCATGCTTATTTTTGATGGCCCAATTTCAAACTTCTGCTGTATTCAGTTACCTGTTGTATGACAATGCTATGTTAATGTCATGAACTGTATAATGATCTTTCTTTTTCTTTTTTTATGCATCTTTTTATGCAAAGTATCTTTTTTATGCAATTAGGCCATAGACACTGTTTAGCAACAGCAGCATGTCTTCTAGATATTTATTTGTAATGATTACACATGCACCGTAATGGTTCCACTTCAATCACAATTATGTGGAACCTTAACGTTTTCATCAATGATTTCACATTACCTTGCCTGCGAGTAAAAAAGTTTTGTCAAGTAATCAGAGTCTGTCCTGCACATAGTCTGAAGCAGTGCTGCATTAAGGTAGCGCGGAGCCTGTAGCTTTAAAATTCCATAAATGCGTTACATGTGTGGATTTAAAACACTTGAATTGGGTTTAATACAGGCGCGTAGCCAGGAATTGTGATAGGGGGAACAAACAACATCCAAGTCTCAACATTGAAATTTATATTTGTAAGTAATCGCAGTGGCAATACCCTCAGCACTTACAAAAGCATCTTACTACTTACGTTAGATCTTATTGCTGACTCTTCCCGTGGCAGCTGAATGATTTCAAATTTAGTGTAGAATAGGAAACTGGCATTAACATCAAGTGAAAATTGTAACACCTTCAGACCAGTGCCGGATAGTAGTAAATGTAGCAATTTCTACACTGGGACATGCCCCGCGCTTTTGGGAGCCCCACAGTTTTTGAAAGTTTTTGTTTTTTGAGCCTTTTTGTCCAAGGATACCAACGGTGAAAGGTTTGGTTGGTCTTAGTCATTTTGGCCAAGGTTACCAACGGTGAAAGTTTTTGTTGTTTGAGCATTTTTGGTCAAGGATACCAATGGTGGAAGTTTTGGTTGATCTTGGTCATTTTTGGCCAAGGTTTGCAACTGTGAAAGTTTTTGTTTTTTCTTGGTCATTTTTGGCCAAGGTTACCAACGATGAAGTTTTGTATTTTTGAGCGTTTTTGGCCAAGGTTACCATACAGTGAAAGTTTTTTTTAGCCTTTTTGGCCAGGTTGCCAACAGTGAAAGTTTTGGTCATTTTGGCCATGGTTACTTTTACTGGCCACTTTGGCTATGAATACCAAAGTGAAAGTTATATTTGTGATTTGAGGTTTGCTTTTGAGCAACCTCTGGCATCTTGCTCTGCCAAACGCGAATTTGCGTTTGCTGGAGGCAATCTCTGGCACCCACTGTGCAAGCAGGAGTTTGCGGTCCAGGAGGCAACTCCTGGCATGGAATTGGAAGTATGAGTATACTCGTACACCAGCAGGCACGTGTTGGCAAGAAAGTACGATTACACGCATACCACGGTGGGGAAGGTATTATATACCAACATCTGTCCTATCAACTTCAAAGGTTCTTGGAGTGTGAAACATCACATCTTACAGCACAGTTGTGCAGTAACAAAAGAATTGGTTATGGCAAGGAAAAAGTATAAGCCACCCTAGGGTATGGGCCACATAAAATAATACTAAAAAGTCACTTCAAGGCGTGGTGAATAATCGAATAAACAAAATATGCCTTTGTGATGGTGTTACAAACTGAAATATTTTTCATCTTTTATTTTTGTTGAAATTGTCAAGGATAATAAGAGCCTACTAAATCAGGGGCGCATCTAGCCTGGAAAAAAGGGGTCTGTCGCGGAAGGGAAGCTTTTGATATCACTTTTCAGCATAAAACCACATTTTCTCTTACGACTGGAAATCGACCGATGAAGTTTGCAATTCTGCCAAAGTTCGGAAACCCAAGTTGCTACTTTGTCTTTGATTAATTAACGCTAATTCTCTGTTGTCTTCCTTCGGATGCGCAGCCCTTCGACTGCATAAAGCAGTGCGCAATACTCATACCACTCCACAATTGTCCCCATAAACCGCTCTGTGACGTAACATTAGCTCACAGGTTTTTGCGTGCGTGGTAAGCAGATGATTGCCTGCGAACAAATCAGGGCAACTACCGCACTTTTCTGACCATAAGGCACACCTAAAATCTGTTAATTATCTCAAAAATCGAAAGTGCGCCTTATATTGCGGTGCACTTAATGTATGAATCTGATTGTGCTTTCTCATCTAGAACCAGTTTTATGTGGTAAAGTGGTACCATTTATTTAATTGCTAGTTACGATTTTTTGTAAACAGACAGAATAAACCAAGAGCTATTGCAATGAGCAGCACACGAGAGTAGCTAGCACATACCACAGATAGTATAACTTGGCGAGGCTCCTGACTACATTGGCGCACGCCAAAACAGCTTTGAATCTAAGTTTTGCTTCATTTGATGCGCCTTATAATCCGGTACGCTTTATGTATGGATTAAGAACAGCTAGCATTCAATATTTGATACTGCACCTTATGGTCCCGAAAATACGGTAACTACAGTCAGACCTTGTTTATCTGAACTATTTTGTTTAGTCAAAAAATATCGGTTTAGCGTGGTATCCAGAAAATTGGAATCAAACCTGTAGGCACTGGGGGCATTCGGGGGCAATCGTCCCTAAATTTTTTTGTGCTTTTTGAAATTTTGTTTTGTCATGAAAATTATTCATTAAAAACTATAATAAAAACAGAAGTCCAGATCCCCGAAAAATGTTTTGTACCTCGCCCAAACCTTAAGACCTAGGCTACGTGTCTGGCCTAAGCGAACGCTCAAAGGGGAAACATAAAAAAAACTGTGGAGTTGTTTCAGACAAACTGTCAGCTTAAGCAAATATGTAGACTGCATGTGAAACACGACTAAATGAAACTCTCTTAGTTGTTTTTGTTTATTAGCAGATCCGTATACATAAGCAACTATGCATTTGGAATGAGATTTAAATGCGAAAAAAACTGTACAGGAGACCTATAACTGCGTCCTGCAGGGTCTGCCACTGTTACATTCATTGTGCTCAGAAAATTGACTTTCACCCTTCCGTTGTGATTTAATAAACAACTAAGTAACAGTTGGCGTAATCTGGCTTAGCGTTTTTTTTTCTGTTGATATGACAACCGTTCCTCAATTTCCAAGTCGGTGTTGGACAGTGAGGTTTCCAGATTAAAAGGGTGAAATACGTTGGGAGAAATCTGCTCCTAGAAATTTGTTTCGGGTGGTGGTGGTTCTGGTTGATCGGAGTTCGGACAAACAGGTCTGACTGTATTTGGAATAGATAGTTGTATTGATCTCATTGTCAAAACACAAGAAAAAAATTCCAAGTTATTATTGCTTTCGGGCACAGCGCATTTATTACATAACGTTCCTACGAATATGGTGCTGAAAAGATACTTAGCTTGTCGAACATTCAACAAAATGTCAGCCATACAGCAATGAGAGCTGTTTATCCATACGTACGTACGTACACTTATAAAATCGATGCCGAGAACCAACTGCACAACTGCGTCTGTGGAGCGCTGTCTATCAAAGATAGCGGTGTTATAAATATACTAGCAAAATCACTGCGGAGAAGAACGATTGAATTGCAGTTGCTATGATTACATTGCATCGTAATGTAAAAGTGAATTACTCGAAATCAATATAGGACTTCTTGCGCAGCAAACAACGTCGTCAACTGCTTAATTCTAAAAAGGCTATTTTCGAATTATGATGCTTGACTGATATTTTGTTCAGATAATGTTGCCACAATTTTTGAGGATAACTTTCGCGCCTTGCAATATGAGAAGTTGCTTATAAAATAATAGTTTCAGTGCAAACGAACCCACGTTACTTGGTGTGACGCTGAGGAAAGCCTAAACTTACTTGTCGTAACCTAGTAGGTGTAAACAGAAGACAAAATTTAGCACGAAATTGCAAAACGAAACGATCGTGATTGGAGACTGTCCTCTCACCATGAAGCGAAATATTACAAAACAACTCCTGCGTATGCGTGGCAGTGCATGAGATTCTGACAGCATTAGAGCCGGCACTTCCAGAGGAGGAAATTCTGAAACACGTGCGTTCGACGCAATATCAATTTCGAGTGTTCAAAAACGTGGATTGTTTCATGTCACTGCGCAGGTGCTATTTCCACAAGGCAGTAATGTTGTTGTTTTGTAATAGTACTATGCAACGTTACAAGGGAAATGTAGGATGTGCCTGTTCCAAAACATCCACATTAGAGACCTGCAGTGACAGCGTGTGATATTTTATCAGCTTTAATGCTGATTGTCTGCAGTGCAAAGTGCTCTGTTATGACAGCCAAACAGACCCCAGATGCGCCCCTGTACTAAATTACACATATATCTCAGTTCACTTTGTTGTTTGTGGTAGATCACTGATTTACACTTGGAAGGTGTGATCAGCTCTGATAAGCAGAAATTGATGCTATTTTACCATGGATATAGATTATTTAGGTTCAGCTACAATGGTATGATTTTTGAATATCTATTTCCTTTATGTAGATTCAGAGCTAAATCTTGCAATAAGCATCTTGACTAGAACATCAATTAGTATCACGATTTTATCAACGGATTGCACACTTTTGTGTACTTTAGGAAAATATCTAACATTATGCAAATAAAAGGAGAATCAAAGAACAGTCGTTTATTACAGGCCAACTAAAGTTTTTTCAATTCACAGCTAGAATAGAAAATGTAAAATGTGCAAATCTACAATATTGTTCCTGGTGTAAGCAGTAATTAGTCTTTGGTGCGTTCATGACCTGATATTTAATATTTGATTTGGGTTTTATTCCAGGCTGCAGAAGAAGTTGTTGATCATCATTCAGTTGCATATGAGAACACAAACGCTGGTGAGCTCCATCAAAATTTGCATTTTTATTTGTTTTTTTTAAACTAAAATGAAGTGAATTGAGGTCCTAGTATTAGGTTTACGACACTGAACTTTTTCTGTTTCCTTTTGAATGGTGCAAAATTCAAGCAAATCAAATTCTCCTCCCAAAGCCAAAGGTCCCCATACGCCACGGGGATCCCAACCTTTGGTACGCATACCACCAGGTACGTGAAGTTCCTCCAGGTGGATGGGAGTAACTTGCATTTTTTTCACAAAAACCTGGATTCATTTTCTTTCTAGTTTGCGTATCAGGCTTTGTTTCTAAATATATAAATTGTCCTGTAGCCTGCTATTGCTATTGCTTTGCACCATTATGAAATTTGTTGTAAGCAAATTTAGGCCATGCATTGACGAATCAGTGGGATGGTAAACAAAATCTCATTGAATTAGTTGTTGTTTTTTATTATCTCGATGCATATTATTCTTCTGAATTAACTAAGATGCGATCAAATTAGTTGTTCTGGAAGAAGTGGTGTGCATTGACAATACGGGGTGCCCAAGTGGTACGAGATTGCAAAAACTTTGGGAACCCCTGTCATACGCTATGGCAGACCCTGTTGGCTTTTTCTGACTTATTATGATGCATTTGGCAATCAATTGGCCAACAATTCTGCATCTCTTTACATCCAACCCTTGTTGGAACAGATCAACTAAAACAACGGAAAATTGAATCAGTGACTGTTGGCCCAATAAATCATTGTACCAGGTGGATACTGTATATGTGCACATTTATGTTTTGAAAAAAGGTGTTCATAATGCAGGTGCATTGTCGTAGCAGAAGCTTTCAGTTATCATTCAAGTAATCTTCATTATGTTGACTTTTTACACCCTTCAACAGACTTGTGTCATCCCCAATATGTGCATTGATATGTACCAAAAGGACCATGGACCCATTAGCTTTAACCCTTTGCAAAGCATCTTTGGTCTCCATTACAGAGTCATTTCACACTTGAGGACTCGTGAGTATTGCTACCCCAGCCAGGGTAGACGTTCTAGATTCATTCCTTCAGCAGAAGAGTTTACCCCATTATACAAATCCAGTGTTTAAGTTGCACTGCATTGTTGAAGAAATGTCAGCAATAACCAAGCATATCACTTGACTTCTCCAAACTGACTTGAAATGCTCTTTTCGAAGTGAGTGATGTGATGTGCCTGTATCCAACGGACAGCTTATGGCTTATGGAAAGACTGGTGTTTGCTGTTGTTTGAAGTCTACTTGAGTAAAAACATTCTTGCTGTTGTTTCAAGTCTACCTGAGTAAAAAGAGTCTATTTGAATAAGAGCTGATGATGCCTACATCGTAGGCGATATTTTTACTCTGTAAGATCTTAGTGTCTGATTCTTTGCTGAGAAAGGATTTCTTTCCACAGACAGTGAGTAAAAACATTATTTGTTCTCCACATTAGCTTCCCTTGATGTATTGCCAGTGCTATGTTGGGCCTCCACTTGTGGTGGCTGGTTATTGAGACTTTAGGAATGTTTATGAACAGACTTTTCATCAGTCTAAAGCTGGACTGTGGTCTTTGTTGATGTGCAATGATTGTTGCATGATGAGGTTAGACTTTCTTAATACAGCAACTTGCAGAAAAAGGGGAACCATGGAATGGCATTTTGGTTGGAGAGGCCTTGCATAGTATTTACTGCAGAAGCAGGCATGCAGCACTCTACCAGAAAAAGAAAATATTGTGTTACTCCAACATTTTTGTGAATGAGACAGGGAAAAAATATTTTAGACCCTTTTGGCATCAATCTTTAGCTTTGCTTTCCCTTTTGCTTTGACTTGTGCATATATGTGAAAATGCAAACCATGTCTTTGTCAATTTAATGCATGGTTCAATGACTCTACATAGACTATTTCAGTAATGCAACTTGAAACAAATCTTGCAATTCTGTTTTCTACCCTGGAGTATGTATGGCAGCATTTTTGCTGCAATGAAAGTGTAGTAAAAACATGGGTGAGTAGTTCTTTCTGTGGCAATTTTTGATGTATTTGAGCTTAATGAGAAGTGTGTCATCTTCATGTCACCTTTCTCTAAAAGTTCCTTTTTTCATTCTCCCACAAAACACCTTCCATAAAATTTTATGTACAATGTTGTCCCGAAATGAATTGTACAGATTTTTGTGAGGAATTATACAAATTGCAAACATAGTTGCATCCGTTTCCTTGTGGAACTCATACCTGGATGTGAAGAATGAATATCGGTTGTATGTTTCTACATTAAAAGTGCATTGTTCATTTGAAATTTATTTGCATATTCAAATTCAAGTCAATATAACCAGATTTAATTTCGATTTAATAAATGCATTTTCTCTACCAGTAGTTTAACACGTTGGTTACAAGTTAGTAATCGTGAACTGATTGCAAGAATTAATAGTGAATTGTGTTGTTATCTCATGTTAACACTTTCAGAGCCTGGGTATGATATATTCGTACTTTGAAATCAGCCTGAAACCAGCAGTTGTCAGTTGCCTTACCAACGCCATAGCTCCTCTGCCAATTGCACTAGAGAGCTGTTCAAGGGCTCAAACGGATTGGCCAGTCATCTGGTCTGCATTCGAAAAAAAATTTTTGGTTGGGGGTTGTGTATTTTTTGTGACTGACGTCATAAGTGAAGTAGTTTTTGGCCCATTTTGGCTCATGTTACCTGGCCTAGGGCCCAACCGCTAGGCCAAAGTATTTCGCTGAAGTTTTCATTAGAAATTAGGCTTGAGTCCGAGTCTTTTGAACCTTTGATCAACTCTCTAGCGTTTCTGGTTCGAAAGTTATCATCTAAAATAAACAAATTAATTAATTATCTAATTAACTAATTACTAAAATATTTTTACTAACTTACATCATAACTTTTGAACGCAAAACCCCAGCAGGTCAAATAAAGTATCAAAAGACGCAGATTGAAGCCTAGTTTCCAATAAAAACTTCAGTGAAATACTACCATCTAGCGGTTTGGGCCCAAGGCCAGGTGAAGTTGGCCAAGGTTGCCCAAAAATCCTCTACTTATGACGTCACTCACAAAAAAAACGCATCCCCCCAACCCAAAAATTTTTTTCGAGTGCAAACTACAAGACTTGCCGAGTCTTTTGAGCTTTTGTCTGGGTCTGTAGCGCTTACCGGATCGGAAAAATTCCTGCGCAAAGCCACATGCGATCCAGCTGTTTTTTTTGCAAACCACTTGAATTTACTCGGGTGCGAAAGTGTTAAGGATGTATGGGAATACTGTTCAGAAATCAGGTATATTGTCTGTTAGCACAGCGCTTCTCAAGGTTTTTCATTCTGCGACTCCATTTTCAAAAATGTATTTCTCTGCAACCCTTTGATGTATAGCCTAGATCAGTGTTTTTCAACCTGTGCGACAGTATATGCACTAGTGCGGATGAGAAAACCCTGTGGTGCGGAGGACAAACGCAGTGCGGACGAGTGCGAATGAAAAAACCCTGTTGTGTTGTTGTGATCATATTTTAAACAGCCTCTCCTTATTTTAATTTAATTAAATTTTAATTTGTTATTTTGTGAGCAGACACGAAGTCCATAGTATGAACACACACACTCTTCAGAACGCAGGTTGATAAAAACAGACAAAACAGAACATAGTAGAAGGCATTGAAGCCGGTGGAATCACAGGGTTACAGACACTTTTTGCAACTGCATTGAAGACAGAACCATATGGTTACAGACATTCTTAACACTATTATTAGATAACACATAACACTTGTTACAGCACTACTGCGGAGTAGGGCGCTAATTCCTAACTTGATCTAATCTAGGTAAAATGTGAAAGCATTGTGGCTTGTCATGCCATCGATCAAACGGACACTGCAAAGTTCGATCACTCATTCACAGAGTAAAATGCGATTACAGTGTTCGAAGAATAGTGACGAGTACAAACAATCTGACTGCATCAAAGCACGTAACCATACGTTGTTAGATTTTCTGCATCTTTCGAGAAACAGGTACTTGTATTTACATAGCAGAGCCTCAAAGGTAGGAATGTTACATTGAACTTGATGGCTACTAACACTCGTTCTGTGGGGCAGGTTGTATAGAGCTCTGCAACCAAAATTATATGCCACCCGCAATCTCTGCATGCATGACTTCCTGAAATTACACCATAATTGAGATGCATACATGGGCGTACAAAAGGAACGAAAAAGTATGTTTTTAACTGCATTTGAACAACGGGAAAAAGAGGCTCGCAGCTTGTTTGCTGCACAATATTGATATCG
>Ga0210059_1014213_pt1 | contig 11796 bp, 10 predicted proteins | sample Ectturendosymbi2_FD_188042 | JGI IMG/M metagenome (GOLD analysis project Ga0210059, IMG submission 188042) | Ecteinascidia turbinata endosymbiont from Florida, USA - Sample 2 (SPAdes) (version 2) | ecosystem: Host-associated > Tunicates > Ascidians > Unclassified | place: Key West, Florida... | reverse complement strand
TTCTGGAATATTAATTAAAACTTTCCTTGCATGTCATAGTAAAATGGAATTTATTAAGGGAATTTGTACAGTATCAGTGATAATATGACAATGTAACACAAGTGAATTTACACAAGTGACTTTACACAAGTGACTTTACACCAGTGACTTTACACAAGTGACTTTACGAATCGACTTTACGAATCGACTTTACGAATGAAGGAATGAATATAAATATAATACAGGGTATTTATTCCTCGAATTTTGAATGAGAGAGTTAGTTGTGACTTTGCAACCATCAAGGGCGAACTTGGGGGGCCTGGTGATCTCGTGATCCAGGACCGCCTTGTAGCTGACACTCAAGGGAGTTCTAGTCTGAAAATTGGCCGGCTTTCCAGGCACGAAAGCTGAGGCACTTTTGATCTAGTCTCGATGTAGTTAGGGATGTATGCTGATATTAGGCAGATGTTGTTGAAAAGCTCCGTAAAAACTGTAAGTAACGAAGTTCTGTTAAAATTTTATGTAATTTTGGACTTTGTAAATTTTCTGGCCTATAAGATTTAATTAGGGAATAGAGTCCTGTCAAAATTTTCTAGAGTTTTGTACTTTAACAAATTTTAGCAAAATTTAAAGTCAAAAAGGAAACAGAGTTCTGGCCAAAATTTTTATGATTTTGTACTTAGAAGAATCCTGAACAATGGGGGGTCATTATGCTAGGGTTCGATTCATGTATGTGTTTTTTCGTGTAATCATTTCATATCTTATATTCGCATTCTCGTTGTCATGAGTGTAATAAACGTATATCCCCGCTTAAAAGGGTATAACGGTCCTGTCATCAGCAGCTAAGGTTGATGATATTGACGGTTTGCTTTAGGGAAAACAGTCTTTATGGGACCACAGCCCCGAGGGCCCTGTCTAGTTAAAAGCATAAGATAAATGTTAATTTTATGAAGCATTTAGCACAACTTGTTTTACACCGAGTTTCTCGTGGACGGGTGAGCTGAGTTAGGACGTCGAGTACCACGGGACACATCGGCCGTAAAATTGGCGCCCAACGTGGGGCTCGAGGCGTCAAAAATACCCGTAGGGGGCTTTAGGGCCAGTCTGGCCAGATATCGAACCCACACCTAAAAGCATGGAATGACCGTAAGTCATCTCCCAGTCATTGTAAGGGCATTTTTGTACTTAGAAAATTTTTTGAAAAATTTCAGCAGCAGGGCCTTTCTGGCCCGTGTTGTTCAGGAACCTTTGGCCTTAGGCCACTTCTAATGTTATCACAGGATGGCCGTAGGCCCATACTTTGATTTTGGCCAAAGAAAAATTTTTCGTATTTAAAATGCATGGGCCCGCCAAGGGGGGGCAGATTTCAAAATGCATATAAGAGATAGGGACTTTAATACGTTTTTTCGCCACTAGGAGCCCGGCGCATTTCTAGGGGTTAAGGAAATTGGACAAACTAACCTTCTATAATGGTCAAGTAGGGCCCCCTACTAACATTCTAGTACTTGCTGGAGTCATAATCGGGCCCAAACGGCCTCAGGGGGGTCTCAAAGGTTAGGGGGGTAAAAGCTTTATTTTTTACCAATTTCGCAGTTAAGCTTAAGAAGTGGATAAATTGGCATAACGGGACTTCATTGAGACAGGTCTGGCCACTTATGACCCAATAGTTAGGGCCTCAGGGGGGTCCGAAGCTTGATGACGTCACAAAACAGGAGTCAAAATGGATATGGCTATAAAAACTAAACTACTTTAAATTTTTCGAAATTTTTTGTCAAACTTGATGTCTGTTCACCTAAATATTGTGTTTCAATAAAAAAATTGTCGAAATTCGAAAATTCAGGACTTAGAAAATTTTCGGGCTTTGGAACTAGCCGGTGGCCGACATTGTGACGTACATCGAGGCCCGCGACGGAATTCTGCGGGGTTTGGGATACTCGAATTGCCGCCGAATGATTGAAAAATCCCAATGTTAATTACTAGGACTTAGAATAATTTTAGGAATGGCTGACCATCCTGGTTCAAGGCCATGGGGTTTTAGTGAAGCACAAGCTACCAGCAGGTTGCATGCCATGCACAAAATGATGCGCAAGCTGTAGTGAATAGTAAATGGTGTATAGTTTATAGTGTGTGGAGCTATAGGGCCAAGACTTGCTTGAACGGCTAGGCCTTGCACTGAGAGGTGGAGACCTCTGAATAAGAAAGGGCGGATAGTCTGCCGGAAGACAGTTAGGTGATGATTAGTCAATCAACAGTGAGTTAGTTAACACAGGCAACGTTTGACTATGCTGGTTGAACTTCAATGGAAGGAAACAAGTCTGGCGATCCTGTGCCAAAGCTAAGTAAATTGTATATAGTGAATAGTATGTAGTAAATAAATGGAGTATCTAGGCAAATCAATTAGGGTGTGAATATGAACCGTCTGAAGTATGTAGTGCTCACAAAGAATAATTAATGGCTTTGATGCACTCGAAAAACACCTCAGGTCAGCGAAAATAATGACATGCTGATTTGGCGAACTTAAAAATAATGAGAGTAAGTGCGGTGATGTCTACCACTGACAAGGGAGAGCCTTGTTTTGCCTTTGTACAAATCAAGGAACCTGCGTTACGTAGTCAAGCCAAGTTGATGTGACAGTAAAATCATCACTGAAAAAATATAATAACAAAACCTGCCCAGTAGTCAAGGCAGAGAGATTTCGGAATGAAAAAGAACCAGATAAGGTGTTTTTCGAACTGCTGTGGTGTCCTCTGAAGGACTGTGACTAGGGGTGTAGGGCTGCAGGACTTTGTAGGAGTAGGGCGCACCATAGGTGCAACTCTACATGTTACAATAAGGCTGATCATAGTACATCTGTTCAAAACATGTGGCTTGGGAGGTTCTACCCGACAATGCCTAAGGGAAACGAGCAACAAGAAAGAGGGTCATCCTACCCTGTCCCTTTTGTGGAAAGTCAGAAATGACTTTGTGAAAGAAAGCTAATGCTTTCTGGAACTTAACAGCGGAGCTCCAGAGTGGGTGACGACCTACCGATGGATAGCCTGCTGAGTTTGACTTCATGATTAGCCACGATTGATCGCGCAGCGTTAAAGTTGGCGATCAAGCATGCGCGTTGCTCGAACAAACACACAAACATGGCACCCACAGCAAGAAGTCGCCAGCAATGATGACTGCTTGATTTCAAACTGAGGGAACCTAAACTTTAAAGCATGTCCCTAAGACGTGTGAGCTAGCAAGCTAGAGAGACTTCCAAAAGGGAGCAGAGAACTATGTTTGAAAATAGGGAACGAACGACTCTGTGAACCCAAGAGACAAGAGTGGCAGCGGTCAAAGCGCGGCCGTGCTAAGCCAAGGGGGAGTCGATGATTAAATAGGAACTTATGCAAACATAAGTGAATAAATTAAGGATAAGAATTAGAACTAAGTAAGTAGGGATGGAAAACCTCAAACTGAGGTATGAAGTAGCCAGTGGAGATTGGCCGTTTGAATCCTGTGCAAGTTAAATTACTCCATGTATGTTTAAAAAAAAAAGGTAGCAATGTATAGGATTTATAGTAAAAATCATAAGGTAGCATATTTAATTATGCATACCTAATAAGATGGAGAAAAATATTATAGAAGGAAAGCTAATACGTGAATATAAGTAAACATGACCCAGACTGATACAGAAAATAGGAAGTGAGAAGTGAAGTCTGTAGCCGAGAAACTTTCCACAGGCAAGTTTTTGAACAAAGAAAGCCTGAGAAAATAACAAGAGAATTTATTGGCAATTACGTTAGACATAAGTGACTTGGGCAATGCAGATCACAAGGTTGCTCGTAATCTGCACAATTAAATATCCTTTGGTCGAGATAAGGTTTCGATAAACATTATTTGGTATAAGTGTTGATTGAAACTGTGCAGGCATACCGTAATGATAAAGTGAATGCTTGAAACGTGTGTCGCTTGCATGAAGACATGTCTAGCGAATACTCGCCAAGAAGGTTTTGATAATTAAAATAATTGTCTCTATAACATGCAAGAATGATGACTCACACGATTAATATGTCGTTACAGGTATAGGAAAAGTAATTTAATGGTGAATAAATTAAGTGAATGCAAAAGAAGAAAGGATGAAAGTCATACAAGTCGTTCGGGCGCTACTAGCCGTGAGCAAATTGAAGATTGCATCTCGCCAACTATGTACCAAGAAGAAGACCGCTTGAAGGTGGTGCTGGCGAGGTCGAAGGATAACAAGGCGTGTGAGAATCGTAGTGACAAACACCCCGGCCGAATAGCGGTGGAGGTCCTCCCTCGTCAACAACGTATGATGAACTATGAAGATTATTAGTGAATGATTTTTGTATAGAAGAAGAATTGAACCTACCTGGTCGAATAGCAAATTTATATCTGCGGTAGCAGGAAAACGCGTGAAATCACTAAGAAACAAATATATTCATTAACGCTGAGTGCACAAAGGGCTGAGTTGTCTGGAGAAGAAGGCCACCGTTTTTATGACATGGTCATACACAGTTAATCACGGAGTATTGTGCACCTTAACCAAAAAATCGTTATGTCAGACGAGTTATAATATAACGAACAAACGCCTTTCGGACCCAGCAACTTTCTGAAGTAATAGGTTCCGCTTGTCATAGATAGGCTAAATTGGACTGATAAAGAAACTCCTAAACTCTTATAAAACATGGTATACTTACTTGTTTCAATTACTTTAAACTATGGTGGAGGCTACCAAGGGCTTTAAGGGTGCCAATAGAACAGAACCTTTAGGAAACCCGAACGTGTTAAGTCACAGGGGAAACTGCAGGTCAGGCCGCAACTGCAGAATGGCTAGATCAATTGGGAAAAGATCCGATGATGCACAGCTAGGATCTTGTCCAAGCGATCAATACAGTTGCACCAAATTAAAGGCACGTCCGCCGAATTTCGAGTTGGCGGTGCCATCTGTTTCACTAAGAGAGGCGAGCAAGCATTGAAACGCGGATAAGCCTCACCAAAACGAAACATTGAATATTTTCGGTCTAGGGAAAGTGAACCGGCTCCGGCTGGCAGCTCGAAAGCGAGACGAGCTGATAGTGGCTGCAGCAGCACGAGTCTGTTTTAATAAAGTCGTTTCACCCTTTGGCTTGGCGATCCTCGCAAGAAAGTCGCAAGTAGCCACTAAACAGAAACGCATCAATTCCGGGTAGGGAATTATATATAATGAGGCCGTAACGGTTAAAATTACAAGGTCTACTGGAACAGGGTCCGACGATGCACAGCTAGGACGTTGTCCAGGTGACCAGCTGTTACACTAAGCACTGTTATCAAGAACGGTCGAGCGTGGTCTATCCTCGAAGTAGTATAGGGCCAACTTCCCTATAGGAAACGGGGTTAAATGGTCATTGCAAGACACAGGCAAGATTGGAGAAACTTCGGTTGCAGGGAAGTTGTCTTGTCTCAAACGAGGTTGGAGAAAGTCTTGGCGGAAGACTTGCCTTGTTAGCATGACAAAGAGGTAATGGGGCACCTCAGAGGCTGGCGAAACTTACCAATTTATGGAAGTTGCCTCTAATGCTAAAACGGGCTAACAGTGCACCTCCTAGTCAAGAGACATAAAGTAGGGGAAAGGAATGAGAACGGCAAAGTAAACAAGAAATTAGTTAGGCCCAATGTCATGAATTTAAAGTTCCAAGTTGTGCCAAACAAACTAGAAAATAATTCCGGTGATCTCAGCCAGTGTTCTGTTCTAAAAACCCGATCTTTGTGGCCACATGATGAAAGTAGTGTTCAAGGTGATAAAGAAAGGCTCAATAGAATTCAAGGACAAAATTGACGCACACTGCAACTGCAAATAAAAGAATAAAAACGCTATCGAGCAATTCATGGCTGCATGCTTCGGATGACAAGCCTGAGCCCTGCGTGAATTCAGCTACTTTGGTCGCAAGGTTTGCGATGAAGGCACGATAATGGCATATGGGAATCAAACTGATAAAAGAAAGTTCGGCAGAAAACAATAAAATTATACCTTTTGAATTATCCGGCTTGTTAAAGCATGAGCAGTAGCAAGTCTCTGTAACAGAAGAGGGTGAAGCTGCAGTCGACTTAGAGGACCGAATTGGCCCTTGATACGTGGCCGCCGGTTTCCACAAGGAACCGCGGAGACTTTATGCACCCCCTAACGCACTGCTGCTCGTGAGTTAACAGGCCGGCAAATCAAAACCATTTCTTTTGGAAGGGGGAGTGGAGCATGACATTAGTATGCCATGCTCAAGTAAAAAATTTCAGAATTTTTAAACTTTTCAGTCAAAAAACTAGTACTGGAAACCAGGATTTCACTAGTGCTTCATAGGTTTTATGTCCTTCTAGTTAAGCAAAAGTGCAATAGTAAATAACAAAAGGTTTATAAAATTCATCATCTGAATAATAAGCGAAATTGATAAATAACAAGTTACTTTTGAATGGTAATAGTATAAGATGTCTGACAATAAAACAGCCAAGGCCGAAAGTAATAAGGGTAACCAAACGGGACAGTATAAGTCGTTTTCATTAAAAGGGAATAAAACACCCAGACCAGAACGACTACCGAATAAAACAAAGCGATCTTATGATGTAAAATTGCCAACGTATGAGGAAAGTCAGGTGAAATATGAAGAGTTTTTGATGAAAAGGTGAACACAAATGAGTGAATAGAGACTTGAAAGGTAATATGAAATTATTCTATTTGAATAAGGAATAAGAGATAAAGATTACATCATGTCTAAAAATGAAAACAACACCATGGAGACTTCTCTCCGCGAGCAAGCACTGGACACGCAACAAAGTGTGGGAACAATAGCCAAACTTGTAGATGCAGTGCATAGACATACCATAGCTGCCACAACATGCCAGTTGGCCCTAACAACTGAAGTGAATGAGCTAAAGCAAAAACATCAGGAGTACAAGGCGATGGAAAAGGCCCAGAAGAAAGGGAGAACTAACATGTTAGGAGAACTGGCCAAGGGTGTTACGAATGGCCTTTTCAACAAAAATTTAAAAGAGGATCCTTCCTTAAAAAGTCCTAGCGCAACTACAACTGTAGAAAACGATGAGCCCCCACTATCCTATAAACCAGCCATCGAGGCTAATGTAACTAAAGCAGAACTAGAGACGGCTTAAGACAAATGGCTAGAAAAAGTAATAGACGCAAGAGACGAGAGTGCCATAGTCACGAAAGATGCACAACGAGAGAAAATGGTGGATCACGCAAGGGACGAAGCAATAAAAGCCAGGCAAGAGTATGAAGCATTAAAAAAGGAATATGGCGCCTATGACTGGCCGAGCCCACATCGAAAGTTAGAAGTAAAACCTGAGACAACTCTGGTAGAGAAGAAACTCAGCATACGTGACATGAAGCGTGTCATGATGCCATTAGTACCTGGTCAAGAAATAACATGGGCCACAATGATGGAACAAGTAGTAAATAGAGGGATACCTGGGGAATAAGCACTGGCATTGCAAGCCCTAATACCGCAACTAACGGTGCACAGTGAAGTAGCAGCGCAAGCTACTAGCCTCCTAGTACAGGTGGTAGGTAAACCAGATAAGGAAAAGGACGCGTTGCCTGTTTTCTTTCACTGGATAAAGAAAAAATACCAGCTGAGTCCGCGAAAGAAAAGAGAAATATTTGCCAAAAAACTACGAGAAATGAGATGGAACTGGCGAAGTAATCCTGCAGATAAAATAGCCAACATCCTTGCGCAAGTACAGCTAACCTGGGAAGAGGTAGAAAATCAGCCGGCTCTTCGCGAAGAACTAGAAGCTGCACTAGGATCCAAGCTCGATGTATCACTTCAACTAGAAATTACTCAAAGGCCTCCAGAGGAGTGGAAGCAAGCCATCACGGAAATATGGGAAAGTGTAAAACATAACATCCGTCCTGAGTTACATTGATAAGGTTCTGTTGTCCTTCAAACGATGCACCACTAGTATACAAGAGCTGCTTGCATGTAAAGAATGTACAGAACATGCATAAGGGCAATAGCGGCGACGATAAGGGTTATATTATATAGCATAAGAAAAGACAAATAACAAACGATAGAATAGATGAATTAAAACAGATTCTATTTGAATAAGGTGTTAGGGAAAAGTTATTTCTCTGTAAAGTGAATAAAATTGCTGAAAATGGAGAAGGAAAAGTTACAAAGTGAGAATGCTCTGAAAGAATCGCCACGAAAAAGTGACGACACGGAAGAATATAAGTCATTAATAACTGAGTGGCACCGACCAGACAATAAACGACAAGAGGCTGATAGCCTGAAAAATTATGAAAGAAAAGGGGAAAGATTGTCCGAAGAACTGACCAGATTATTGACCATCATAACCGAAAAAAGGGTTAAAATACAGTACACGATGGAATTAATACAAGAAACTGAAGATGAATTAAGACTTGGACTGATACAACTGAGAGCATATCTAAGAAAAGCGGCCAATCACATCATAACCGATGAAGAGAAAGCGGATTGGGAGAGAGAAGAATATAGACTCAAGGCCCAACTGACAGAACTCGAAATGTGGTTAGGACTACAGGGTTCAGAATGTAGAGTTGAAGCAGCCCCGGTCATCAAAGAAGCGCAAAAGAGCGAGGAACTATCAGACAAAGAAGCACAAGAAAGTGGACTCTTGATAAAGGCATTGAAAATGATGAGCCTACTGCGAAGGGATCACGCAAACAAAGATAAAGTTGTGTTGGGTAAAATTAATAAAAACCCATTAAAGACACCTTTGAAATGCTTCTACTGCCATGAAGAAGGACATTTCAAGCGCAATTGCTCAAAGCGACCACCACCAAATTGGACTAGAAGCCGAGGAGGATGGAATCAACGCCGAGGTGGTCAGCACATGATAAGAAGTGAACCAAGCTGGTATAGAGGAGGCCCGATTAGAGGCAGAGGAGGTTATCAGGTTAGAAGGCCGAGAGGTCAGCCTGATGAAATTGATGAAGAGCTGCAACAGCCGCCTTACGAATACGAGGGTAATGAACGACACTTGGCTGGGTCACGCGAGCACAATGAAAGTTTGAGAAATCGAAATAAGAGTGAGAATGAGAGGGTCAGGGATAACCCGTTAACATCAACCAAACTGAGTAAAAGATTTTACAACTATTATGTTATATAAATAACGGTCAAAGTAAGCGAAACGAGAAGTTATTATATAGTCATTATGTTATAATCAATTAAAATTTAACACGATTAACTAAGAAAAGTGTTAAAACAAATAGTAACCGAGTCACCATGTCATTATTAAACATCTAAGGAAATCAGGAATAATTACCTGAATTGCACATGATCCAGTGTGGTCATAAGTGAAGTTATGAGTGAATATGACATATAACTTTATATCCCATGAATTTTATGTGCATCTCATGAATAGAACATAGTCACTGGCGATGGCGTTAAAAGAAAATCATAGAAAGATGTCGTCAGTCGAAAGATGATTAATGAATAGGAATTCTATTGGGATACGAATTTACTTGCATTATAGCAGGGTGTATCATAAATGTATATTCTATTTGAATAAGGAAAATAGGGTTGATTACCATGAATAAGAAGTGGAATGCAATGAAGGAACAAAGATTTGAAAAAAGAACTAAGAAATTGGAAAAGCGGGCGCTTCAATACATACAAAAAAATGAAAAATTGGAGCGACATATAGCTGAATTACAAGAATGCCACCTGACCGAAAACGGAGAACCAATCATCAGGAATGATGATATGAGTCAAAATAAAGGAATCCGTTATGAACTATCGGGGGCACTAATAGAGGGAGACGAGGAAAAGAGTGAGAAAACTCTTAACAATGAAATTAATGCCGAGACAAAAGAATTAAACCTAAATAAAAAGGACCCGATGCACCTCAAGAGTAAACAACCAAGAATACGGTCAACAAAAAGGTGCCATTTGTGTAGAAAAAGAGGGCACATACAGAAAGAATGCCTATTTAATCCAGTGTTTCAAAATTGGTCATGAAATGATTGGGATTGATAAACACCGCAAATTTGAAAGGCGTGAATGCACACACTCCAAGTCTGACGGGCGTGAATATGATATCTCCTAATCATTGTGGGGGGTTAGGCGGCCACAACTTTGCAGAACGCGTGATCGTAGCACCCTCTGGTGGGGTGTGGAAGCCAAACCATAAACTGCTAGTGGATCATGAACTAGTCATGTGAGTTAGCATCATGGACAAGCGAAAGAAACTTATTAGGGAGGAGTCTAGTGAATCTAGCCAGAGGAGTCTAGTGAATCTAGAATAAAAATAAACAATTAATATAGTGAAACTAGCCAGAGGAGTCTAGTGAAAAAAAAAAATAAAAAATAAATGATTAATATAAAAAAAAAGAATTTATAAGGAAAGTCCTAGGTGAAATTTAATGCGGAAATCAATGAATGTGAGAAAATGATTTCCGAATATTGTGTGAAGTGTAATCTAATTGCGAAAGTGCTATGTAATTGTGTAAATGAATCATTTAACAATAACCTCTTGTGATCTGAAAAGGGAGCAAGTGTCATGATGCAAATACTAACAATGAGGTCATTCAAGACTTCCCAATGGGAAGATCTGTCATGAGTCAACACCGCATGTTGTTGTCATCCCAAACGGAGCAGCAGCGTTTACAGTTGTTCCACTGCGAAACGCAAGCATAAAAGATGACACATAAGGAACATAAACTGCAGTACGAAAAGTCCAATTAATCAAGATTAAGGAACAAAGCAAGCGCGGAAGATGTTGAACGCTAATGAGGAATTGCTGACTACCAATTAGCAATTTGTCATTACGCGGTTGCAAATTTCTCTTGGTGGTGCTTGAGAAGGTTGTCAACAAATCAATTCTGCAATGCTTGGATAAAGCAAGACTAATAGGTGCTAACTTAATCATGAGAAAATAAACTTAGGAAGGGATCATCACGCGTTATGAGAAGGGTGATGATAACACAAAAAGGGAATGATTAGGCACTTAACTTAAGCATAATTTGAGTTAGGGGAATAAATAAGGAACCCAAAGGAATTAGAAGGAAACGCATCAAAATTTATAAAATTAGAATAAAGCTGAGAAAAGTAGAAGTAAAATTTGACACTAGAAAGGTTTCTGAAAGTCAAAATGATTAAGGCATCCGAAAGCTGATCTGATCAGAACGATATTTGTAGTCTGCAAGGGGAGAAACTGATCCGATTAGAACTACAATTTGGAGACATTGGAAAAGTTTGAACAATTACAATATGTGTGTTCAAACTGGAGGAGGGAGTGATGTTGAGGTTAACTTTAACCCCAACATGTTTAATCATGAGCTGTGTGTCTGTGTATTATGTGTTTTACGTATTTGGTTGATAATGTGCAAAGGGGGGTAGAACCCAACATAAAATAGGAACCATAGTTAGGCACAGTAAGTGTTAAACAAGGACAAAGGCAATGAAGAGGCCCTGGAACAGAAAATCAAGTAATTCACTCAAGCATAACGGACTTTGGACTTGTCATCTCAATGTACCAAATTATGCAAGCAACCGGAAACAATACAAGGCAGTTGCTGAAGAAGCTTCGTTGCACTTGGTACATTACGTCATGATAGAAGACCTCCATGGTGGAAAACCTCCATGGCGGAAATCAACCAAACCACTTGCAAGAACTACTGACAAAATCAGTGCATATAACTGATGAAGATATGGAACTCATAGATGAATTTCTGGAATATTAATTAAAACTTTCCTTGCATGTCATAGTAAAATGGAATTTATTAAGGGAATTTGTACAGTATCAGTGATAATATGACAATGTAACACAAGTGAATTTACACAAGTGACTTTACAC
>Ga0210059_1014212_pt1 | contig 11797 bp, 8 predicted proteins | sample Ectturendosymbi2_FD_188042 | JGI IMG/M metagenome (GOLD analysis project Ga0210059, IMG submission 188042) | Ecteinascidia turbinata endosymbiont from Florida, USA - Sample 2 (SPAdes) (version 2) | ecosystem: Host-associated > Tunicates > Ascidians > Unclassified | place: Key West, Florida... | reverse complement strand
CCTTTCATAAGAATAATGATTTCGCTTCCCTTCGTCTAACAAATTCGTAGAAAACACAAAAAACAATGCGATTTCGCAGTATCTTCATTTTTTAAATTACTAGTCGTAATCTGGAGGTCTATCTGTATTGACAACAGAACATAAGACACTCAGTTGTAGGACTGCTCTTTAAATTTTCATGCCTTTTTACTGACTAGAAACAAACCTAGTGACTTTTCTTGCTGCTTCTCTGAAATGATCCATTTATACCTTGGTATACAATTACACAGAGCCACACGAAAATCGTTCGAGGGGTTCGAACAATTCCGACACTTGTTTTTCAAATTAAGTAGAGGAAAAATCCTGATTCGCACAAATTTTTTGTTGCAAAGGGGATTAGAAGAGACAGGGCTTTCGTACACAGTTCCTGGTAACTTTGCATTGTTAGATTCAAGATGTAGTGCTAAAAAATGTGTGGGAACACCTCCAAAAATAGCTATTTTAACACAGCTTCAAACTCAAATTAAAGTAAAACGTGAAAAAGAAAAAAAAAACACCGCACGCCTGGTTAGATTACCAGAAACCTTCGATTTCTGTTAAAGCAAACAAAAATATCGCCCTAATTGTGCATAATCCTTGGAACGTCACAATACGCTTACAATCGTATCACCAGCCATTCAGCCATCTTCAGGATGGTAACGACAACGTCAAGCAGAAATAGCAATGCGCACATTTAGCAATGTAAATTTTTAAATTAGTAACGCTAGTTGGAACGATAACGTTGGATAATGATTTTTGAGTAATACCATTTACAACCATTCATAAATCTCGGTTCTTTCATCCAAAAACATAGAAACTCTTGCCCTCAAAATCACATTTCAGACCACTGAAAATCTTGTTTCGGACCCCTAGGGGTAGGGGAACCCCCGTTTGGGAACCACTGGTCTAGTTGACTGTGCCTCTTGAAAAGCTGTCTGTGCCCCTTGAAAAGTTCCCACACATGGTGCCAGATTCTAATTAGAAATGATTTAACAAACGAACAAAATCATCACATAAATACTTAAAAGAAAACAAGTCAAAAGGTGCTTTTCAAACAATGCTTTTGTTGTATTGTTCTCAACATTTTCAGGCCACGCACTATTTTAACTGCAAGAAAACATCTTCGCGTAGTGAAGTTGTTTCAACAGACAAACATGATGTTTTGCAAACTGGCTTTAAACGCAGAAATACACTTTCAGCGTAATTGATTTCACTTTCCATAATTCGTTTCTGAAACAGTTGGCACAAACAAATTACCAACTCCATTTGAAAATGTTTGCAACTCTGAACGTAATGCTCAATCATGGGAAAGATAATTTTTAAATGAAGCATTTAATTACAAGTTGTTTTACTGGTAATATATCGTCAATTCATTGCAAAGGAATGCCATACAAATGAAACTTATAGGCATGCAACTACTTTGTTAGATTTGCCGAAGTAAAAGCTCGAAATTAAAGCGCTTCAACCTTTATCTAATGACTTCTGGCAAGTTTGTCAAAACGATTTCGTGTTGCTAGAAGCGTTTTTCAACGTCTATGTCATCATGTAAATGGAAACACGTTTGCTGTTGTCTTTATCTTTCCAACGGCAACATTATTCTCCATGAAATGCTTAATCTGCTAGCTTTATTTATTATAACATTTATTTAAACTTCACTTTCAGTTCGAATTGCATGAAAAAACTTTGGTATTCTGTTCTCTACGCTGAACCTTGACAGCACGTCGCAAAAACCCCAAACACATTTCCTAACACAAGGCTCTTCGATATGGACAGTCGTGTCTGATACGCGTTCTCGCGGTGCTTTCCTGTTTATACGCAGACTGCCCTTCAGTTGCACCACAATAGCGAAATCTGAGAACATTTTTGCGTCAAAGCAATATTGGCCACAAGCTGCTGGTTTCGCCATTTTTCGAAACCTGTCGAAATGATGCAGTTCCGCTTTTAACAGTAAGGAAGGACTTGGTTGCTCAGAGGCTGATGGCGGGCTTTCCACATCCCATAAAAAGTTTTGTTTATTCACTCTAGCCAAAGCTCCATTGTCAATAAAAAAGTCAAAGGTGACGGAATAATTCAAACGTCGCCTTTGTTAAGGTAAGCGTCTGAGTTCAGTGTCGTAACATTTATCTTCATGTATCGTCCAGCAAGCGCTTTAATAGGCTTCGCGTTAACCTTGGAACTAATGGAAAATACGAACTGAAAGTAACTGGGAATTTACAGTATCCCGGTTACGTTCTATATTTACATTGTCCCAGTTAAGAAAAAAATGATTTGAAAACAGTCCAGGTGTATGCAACGAACGTTTTGTCTAACTTGGCAGTAACAGGTAAAACGTTTATGGTTTTTGCTGTTGACGCTTTTAAGTCTGGTGCTGAAAATACAAAACAACAGTAGAATAAGAATCTGAAAAATGAATGAACTAATTTCTTGTATTTGACAACGGAAACTTACTGCATGACATTCATATTAGCAGTCTGGTGCCACCAAAAACGTTATTTACTTGGCAGCAGCATTGCAACCAAATACTATTTGCTCACTTTATGAAAAAGTAAAATGTGTATGGTAGCATGTCGTTAAAGCAGAGAAAGAGACGGTAAAACAAGTCATTTACCAGCGAAAAATTCCAAACAGATTTTTAAAATGACACTGGTACACATTTCTTTGAACCCAATTTCTGAAAGCGACTCTTAAAAGCAACATTTGAACGTGGAAAGACCGAAAAAACCGTCAGCGATTGCAGTCAAATATTTCGATGGGTCCATAATTGTTTTTTGAAAAACACGCTAAAACATTCCTGTTCTGGGTTTGTGTTAAAACAATGAATACATTTTCAAATGAAAAATACCACATGTTTCTTTTCTTAAACGTTTTTCTTACTGAAGTTTTAAGCTTGTTTTTTGCCATAAAAGTACCAGTCAGCACTGGGCGTTGTGTCCGAAGCAGGCCCGTAGCCAGGTTTTAAGGTTTTGCGGGGAAATGTCTTTTACCACATGTTTGAAACAAAAATTTTTGAGCACAACAAAACGATGGGGGCGAATAACAAATTTGAGGTAACTGTCCCAATTTCCCCCGTGACTATAAGTATAAAGAAGGACTGCTTATACCTCATGCTGTAGAATATTAAATGTTTCTCCACTTGACAAACAACAATGAATTCAGCCTAAGCTCATTGCTTTGGAACAACCAAACAAGGAGCTACATCCAATGCACTGCAAACTGACCTCGTTATTTATTTCTTCTCTCCATGTGACGCCGCAATACTTCTATAGCATCGCATGTGAGAAGTTCTAATTTTTTTGTTGCCCGCATGTAGATTGGCCAAGTTTCGGAGCTGTAAAGTACAGCACTTAATAATATCCAGTGGTGTAATTGAAAGGATGCGTAGGAGCAGATTTTTGTTGGTAAATGGCCAATGGAAAGACCCCACAAACAGTAGAAAAATAGTCCATCAGTGATTGTTGGCCCTTGTCACTGGGTGAAGCGAAAGCAGCACCGTCGGCAAACAGCAGTTCACGTACCATGAATGTGCCGCGTGTTTGCAACTATATATTACAGCCTTGACATATGTCCATTTCACCCCAGTGAACTGTTTGGGTGCGTGCTTCTGTATCGTCCTATAACAACCTGACAAAAATGAGAATTCCAGGTGGACAGCCGAGTTTTTTGCAGAAAAATGCTTTGTATGATTCCTGATTAACATATCCACAAGAACAGGCAAATTTTGGGGTTGCATATAATATTTTTTCCGAATTTCCCAAAACTTGTCCGAAAATGTTTTGTGCGACAAACTTTCAACCTACAAATTTTCTGCAGCAGTGTTTCACTCATTATCAACTCTCGCTAACGTTATAACATAAAACTTTCCGATATTTATTCAGAAAAATTTTTTTGGGAAAGAAAATAAAAGTTAGACTTTTATATTTTTTTCGTCAGTCAAACTAATTGACCATTCAGTAGAAAACAAAGGTTTCGAAACTTCTGTACCCGAATTTTTAGAGATTTTTCCGGCATTTTTGACAAATCAAATCTTTTGGAGCTGCGCTTGCACCCCTGCATCACAAGCTTCTACACCACTGAACGGATCAAATGTTTATTTCAAGACCAGGGCGGTGTACAGCGGGTGAGGGGGGCCCATCCTGTCCGTAGTACTGTAGATCTGCCGCGGCGGAAACCAGACTTCAATTCAGGGTGGAGCCTTTCCGCATGAGTATGGATGCGAGATGACACGACTCTGCTACACACCTTCCCGGTAATTCCAGAAATGAGAAAATCCTCTGTAATTCTTGTAATCTCTCCTTGCCGCAAAGTTGTAAACGGGCCTCATTTCAAAGCCCAAACCCGGCCCAAGCCCGATGTCACAAACCCGCACCCGCCCCGAGCCGGACATTTAATTTTGGACCCCGATTTAGGTCCGAAAAGCAAATTTGCCGAGTGAGTCAAAACATGCGAAAGTGCAGAGGATCAAAAAACGTAGTGCACGGGTATCTCTGCAGGTACACGGGTTTAACACACTCAAAATAGCAATCACTTTGACCAGAACATAGGCTTAAACAATCAGCACAAACTTAGTTTGTTAGTGTTTCACATGAAGGCTCACAGAAGTGTTCCGCAAAAAACTGACCACAGTTTATTAAAACAGAAAATTAATTTTGCTCAAATGAGCATCGTCCGTTCCACAAAATAAAAAGTGAAAAACGTAAAATATAAAAGTGAATGAGTAAAAAAGGAAGTCAATGAAATAGAACAGAAAGTCACTGCACCAACTACGGCAGTTATGTGACCACTTGCACGATGTGAAGTAAACAATATGTTGGTCAGACGTTACATAATCTCCACTCGCTGGAATGCCCATCGTAGTACTTGGAATTTTTGACGCTACTGATGATAATGATAAAGCAGCTCTGTTAAAACATTTTTATAAATACCATGATTTGACAGAAAAAACACCAATTTCGCAATGTTGTTTTGAAGCTACCTTTGCAGAACAACCCAAAGCTAGCTATCTCGAGGGGGGTGAGGACAAACGGTTCCACAAAAAATGATTTTTCCCCATAACAAGTAGTTGCGTTTTTGGTCATTGCCGTTCTTTCTGATACGTGATTTCTCGCTCTGCGTTGTGACTTTGGTATTTTCGCATCTAATTGCTGCAGGGATGTAACTTGCTTCACGACTCCTGACGCGGACACCGTGATGCACTTCATCGCTGGTGATAACTCTGGTGCTATAAACATGAAAAGTCGGTTTGTAGGCCATTGTATTTTGAAACAAGCCAAGAAGAGCGTAGGTGAATCATCTTTTCGAATCAACGCCATCCCGTGCTAATATCCACATTGCTGTCGCCTTTTCATAAAGACTGTGAGACTAATCTGAGCTGAGAAAAAAAGAACGGAGCTGTGTTTGCAAATAGAATTAGCTGAAGAAAAATCACAATCAGTGCACTCAGGGAAGTCACCCCTGCTAGCACAACAAATGTACGTCACGAAAGAAAAAAGTCGTTATTCTGAATGTCACAAAAATGTTTTGCATATAGGCCCGAAATCAGCTCGAAACTGTGACAAACTTAAGTCCGAACGCGGGGCCTCACCTGAAAATCCCGGTCCGACATTCAACTCTGCCTTGTTGCCTTTGACTTTGTATAGAGTGATCATCTTGGCATCATTCTGTTCCGCGAGACAACAATCTCCATTCCAACACTTGCAACGAAAGTTGCAAAATATTGGAACAAAGGAAAGGAATCATCGCATAGCACCAGTTTCTCTAGACACTAAAATACCCACACTTTTGATTTGCCAAATGAAACAGCTTCACGAACAACATGTAGCACCGATGTGATTGGTCATGTGATATCAAACTGGTTGTTTTTTCGGGCCTTTGACAATATCTAATGTATAGCATTCTCCTAAACGGCACAGTTAATATGCTTGGTTTTGTCTTGCTTTTGTCCTGCTCACTGCAGGAAATCCAGATGAAGAATTTGTGTGAATCTTCGGCAAGGTCAGATTCAATTTTTCAGGAAGGTCAGTTCAGGATAATAATATCAAAAATCTTCTAGGGATGTACATTGCAGCTCAGCGGTTGGACGCTGCTTTCCTGGTCCGTAAAAAGGGACGCCCTTTATTTCAGATGTTACCAAAATCTTTATGTTCTAAGCAGCGTTCGGGAGACCTTTCTCGCAAAAATTTACGAATACTGAAGTCTTCTTTTTTCCCGCACATATAACCAGTTCAAACAAAATACGTGGAGAATCATATATATGCATCTTGATAAATTAAATCCAAACATGACATAGAGACATTCAAAGTAGCAAATTCCTGGTTCAAACTGAAAGCTATGCACTACCACGTCCGAAGAGCGTAATTGAACACTTTGATTTATTGTCGAGGTGATTGCCACTGGGATCGAGACCAACCACCGTGCATATATCAAGACTTTTGCTTTTGCTATCATCTAACACTTTCAAGACCGCAAATCTACAATTGTGGTTCGGACTTTTCTAGTCATAATTTGCCAACCGATAGAGCGTGAGAGTTGTTAAAATCCTCCAAAGAAGTAGAAATTATCCTTGCTTTGACTAAAAAAATCTGGGCACTTTTAGATTTGAACAATTTTGGTGTGATGTCATGACAGAGGAAAGTCAGGGGATTTTGGAGTGACATCATTGTGGTTTGAAAAAATATTAAAGTAGCAATTTTCTTTTTTGCAATAAACTACGCGCAAAACCGTATTGGCAGAGCACTTGAATGGCCATCCAGCGTTTTTGGCTGGCGAAAACAATGATTAGTTAATTATTTATCAATTAATTCCAGGGTCTTTCGCTTGGTGTTCAGATATTTATTTTTTCGTAACACTTATAGCGGAAAAAAACAAACACCAAAGTTCATTATCATCAAAAAGGTTCTACGCAGTGCGACTCAAAGACAAGCGAGGTTTCCAGAGCAGGGTTTCACCATGTGCTTGTATCCCTGATTAGACTAATCACCGTGCAGCTTGGTTTATTGAAAGTCTGAATCGATTTTAGACAACAGAAAAACATTTCGTTGAAATGTTTTCGAAACCAATATATACCTCCGTTCTGATGATCGACTAATGTTCATTATCCGAAGCATTATATCTAAAAAAGTTTCTTTAGCCACTCTTCAAGGCTGTATTTTAAAACTCTTTACGCGCCAAGTCTGCAGCTCCAAAGTGTTATAGTCGCCAGGCAAACACCGAAAAGCTTTCAGTTTTCCCCGCTTATAGAATAAGCACGTACTTATATGAGAATAAGCGCTGTACAGAAAAATATTCAAACTTATTTCCATGTCTAACCAGCGGGCTCCATGCGGCCCAATCGAAGGTTTTGTGTGGCCCAATTTAGGTTTTCGCGGTAGTATAAGTAGCCTGCATTCTGACAACCTGCAGGGAGTAACAAAGTTAGATGGCGCCCGGGACAAAAGGCAAGTTGGCTCCCCCGTGTTTTAATCTCAGGTCTTTTGGAAGCAGAAGCAAATGTACAGTACTGCATTGAAGAAAGTACATGTGATATTGTTGTGACTTTTCGGCGTCTCCCGCAGTGATTCGACGTCCGGGGAATTGTGCCCTCCTTGCTCCCCTTCCTTACGCCCCTGTTAACCTGTCCTAATTTTCATAATCCTAAACTAGACATTTCTGATGCAGGTGGTTCTCAGTACCTCTTTATATCACGTCTGTAATGCGTGCTGGAAGATTTCCACATGTCTGGTACCTCAGTGCAAAACGTTTACTGTTTTTCTGATTTCTATCCTTACTTCATTATGCTTGCCTATGAAACCCACTCACGGATTTGTTAAAGGTGCCAAACCGTTGTTACCATTGCGCTTAGGATTTGAAAGCATTCAGTACATTAGCTTTCAATTGAATTTAGGCTGGTAAGATCCCTGCAAGGCATGCAATGGCCCTTATTTAATAGGATATGTCATTTGGTGTGCGGCGCTCGATAGTGACACATATTTTTGGCTCAATAAGCATTTTCTGTTGGACTTAGCTGTTTTAAGATATGAATGTTGTTGCTTCCAGAGGTTGATCCAGCCAATAAGTTTAAAAGGGGGGCGATTTCAGTGATATTTGACAGTCAATTCAAGTCTCATTATGGATTCACTTCTATAAGAAGGGTGAAGTATGCTTTGCAACACTGCTGTGACAAAACAATATAAGGTAAAATGACCCTATATCGCGAATGCAGTTTCCGGATTGTTCAAAATCATGGTGAAAAAAGTTGCTTTTCTAGGTTTTATGGCGGCGATCGCCCCAATTGCCCCTCCTGGTTGCTTAATAGTTTTTTGGGAGTTGCTTTTTATGTGTCTACGCTTTGATGGTTGTTCTGCTTTCTTGTCATGGTTTTCATTGATCCGAGAATGTGTAGATAGATGCATAATGCTTGGGTAAAATAATCGGATTACAACGCGAAAAACACATATAAACCATAGATAGTGTTCGGCAAAAATATGACTCAAAGTGTAAAGATCTGCTTCGACACCTAAAATAATCAGTAACATCGTTTCAGATTAGATGACCCGAATACAAACTGTGGTGGACGCAATTCAGACCACAATGTTCTCGTAAAAGATGAAAGCTTGAAATCATCACTGACTAAAAACAGTTCAACGACTCACAAATCGAAAACGGTATTGCTCACGTTTGTTTCTACATTACTGCATTCGATCGAATTACTGCGTTTTATCTCATTGGTCTGCTGCCCACAATTCCCGTGACTTTTTAACTTTCTCTCCTTGAACTGAATAATAATTTAATGGGCATTACTGTGTAAAACTCTCAAGTTTTTTTTGTGTATTCTACTGTTTCAATCAAATAAATTGCCTAGCTGTATCAAATCCGACATGGGCCGTGTCTGCCTGCAGTAGTCATTTGTTCAAATTGCCATGGCGTGGGAATGCCAGGTACTGAGATTGAAGTTGTTAGGTATGTTTTTCCACGCCATCTGAAAAGTAGTCGCCCGGTATTTATTGCCCTGTGATTGGACGTTTAGCAGTGTTTAACCTCATCTCTGTTGACGCTAGACATTCAACATACACATGAAGAAAATGTGCTTCGTATTACTAATTTATTGGGACACTCATAGGATGGGGCAGACAGGAGTGTCCATCGACAAGTTTTGAATGTTACTGCCTATTACTTAGAAGCATTGTGCATAGTATATTTGAAAGGTTGCTCTATTGAGGAGGAATTAATATCGTCGTATTTCTAAATTTTTCACGATGAAATGACTTATGTCACGAGGAGCATCACAAAATCCATTGTTTTCAGTTGCAACAAGCACATCATAATCAATGCATTGCTTCTACAACAGAGCGGCTCTAGCAGCAGATGGGAAACGTTGTAGCAGCAGATGCTGCATTATCGAAGTACATTAGAACAGAAATAAATACACAAGACGGGCAAAAACCACATTTGGCCAAACTTTCTGGTGTGCAGATTTAAAAGCAAGTATAAAAATACTAATATCCGAAGTTCTTGGTTACCTATCGACTGAGTTTTGGATTAAATTTGCCATGGCCCAGATTACTGAGAATATCATTGGCAGAGCATAAACAATCCTGTGACTGAAAGTATAGCTGAAAAGAACAAACCGTCTTTCAAGCTTAGTATATTCCTTAAAAGAACACGATTAAACAACCACTATTTTTTTTTAGACTAAACAGCAAAATGCATAAAACACACGCGAGTGAAGATGCAGACACGTAGACACAAGATACACGAAGTACAGACACACACAAAAACAAGATAGAGACGCACAAACACAGGAAAATGATATGTGAGGTATGGCGAGGTGGACAGGAAGAGATGAAAAGCACACTGTTGAAAACCACGACTATGTTACTTGTATAAACACGCAGGCAAAAATGAAAGACGATGAGGAGGAAAAGATGACTGCATACATGACGTTGCAAGGATCAGTATCGAGCACATTTGTTCTGCGAATCACAAGTCTCACAAAGTAGTCCACGAAAACACGCTCGCTTTGCAACGCGACCTTTGAAAAATGCGCTCGCTTGACAACAGTTCCTTCACATTTGAGCCAAATCAAGCAAAAGCAATGGCCAAACTTCGCAACAATGCATGTCCGGTCTGGTCCTCTGCGCTGTTTTCACAATGCTTCAATCGAAAAAGGAGAAATCCAGCACAGTGTGAGGTCAAAGTTTAACCGAAACTTCAGGTGTTTCCTCTTTTGTGAAGGTTTGGGACAATACTCGGTCGAGAAATCCTCGCTCCAATGAAAATATCAACTCGTTGCAAAGTGCAAAAAACGCGAATCTGTCGCAGAGACACGTGGACAAGTCATGAGTGAGTTAAATCGGACTGCGTCGTCGGAAGACGTGAAACTTTGCAAGGTGATAAATGCATTAACTGTTCCGGAAGAGATCTCGACATTTGCAACAAATTTAAGCCACGCACCGAACGTTGATCAGTTTTTTACTGAAGACTGTGGGTCTGATAATAAAGAAGCTTTTTGCTCACTGCGCTGGTTCCGACGTTCAACTTTCAGCAACTCTGGCAACTCTAACTGCTCTACACGTTCTGCAACGCTGGTCAGAGTCAAGAATGTGGCCAATAAGCGTTGACTCAACATTGTGACATTTGACAACATCATAATGCATGAAGCGACGAAACATTGCGTTCAATTAAAAACGAACAGTGCGAGTGTAATCGAAAGACGCTGTGGTTGAAGACTAACGAATGCGATCAACACTTGCCAAATATTGCCTCGGAATGAGATCATTTTGGGACAACCTTTGTGACAAACCATCATTTTGGGACAACGAAACAAAGGCAAGCTTGGACTACGAGTAAGTTGTCAAGTAGATCCGTGCGAAAGGCAAGTATTACAAAGCGGTAACGTATGAAGCTGGTGACTCTGTTGACTTTGCAGCACAAAGTAAAGAGAGGAAGAAGCGCGAAAGAAAGACAAAGACACTTTGCAGCAAATGGATGTTTTATAGTGCGACTATGTTGATGCTTAGGTCTCACTGCCTAGCTTCACATCCCCTGAGCAGAAAAATGCATTCATCACAAACCAATGGAACACAGGCGACAGAGCTTATAATAAGACTGTTGTACCAAGCATCCTCATACAAGGGTAGACAACACTGTCAAACGAACCAACACAAACGCAGAGCAATTGGTGAAAAACACTCTTGACATTTTAACACCAAACAGTTTTAAAATAGACCGAACATGGTCCTGTTACGAATATAGAATTTGTGTTCTCACCACTGTATAACGCAGAATAAAAGTACGTTCTCATATTGACTGTGCGTGCTTACAGTTAAACGAAACATTGCATCTTTTCAAAACACGTGTGGTGCTAAGATTGGCTGAAAAGGAACAGAAAACCGATCGAAAGATGCGTCGGTGCAGAGTTTGGAAACTTGAAAACCTTCAAAGCATTAAATCACAAGGGGTTGTAAACGCCTTGCTTCAAATACTCGCGTCCTACTTAAAACGTGGAGTTAACTATCGATTTCACTTTGATCAAAGTTAATGACACGTTGCTAAGGGACAAACCGTGGTATTCAACTTTGGCGCTGCAGCAATGTTGCTAAAAAACAAAAATAAACTTTCTTGCTTTTGAGTTGTCCGCAAAAAAATAGCTTGAAAAAAATAGCTCTTAGAAAGCTGGACGAAAGTTTTCGTCACATCTTACATATGGTACGAACGGTGGACTTACGATTTATTTTAATGCAAAGTAGCAATCGTTTAAAAATTCGAATGCTACAGTCGCATCATCTTATCAGCAACATACCAG